>Ga0209679_1000537_pt1 | contig 14018 bp, 10 predicted proteins | sample WorMetHEROISLAND_4_FD_187408 | JGI IMG/M metagenome (GOLD analysis project Ga0209679, IMG submission 187408) | Marine gutless worms symbiont microbial communities from Max Planck institute for Marine Microbiology, Germany - Olavius sp. 2 HERON... ...
TGACGGTGTGTGTGTGTGTGTGTGTGTGTGTGTGTGTGTATCTGTATTTTTCTCCTATACTATTCTGAAAAGACGATAGCACTGCAAGTGATGATGGAGCTGTTGTAATGATGAGGATGATGTTATTACTCAGGTGCATCTGAGTTTCTCTCTGTATGGTGCTGATAATGCCGGCATGAGTCCACAGCTGCAGTGGCAGTTCCTCCGTCTGTTTCTTGAGAGTGTCGGCATCGTGCTCACCGACATTCAGGACGTCATCTTCAAGTTTGTGTTTTTTTTGTCTTCTGCTATCGTTTTCAGTGACATATTAGTCGTCCGACTTTGTCTTCAGTCAGGGTGGCCACAAACCTGGAAAACCTGGAATACTCAGGGATTTCTCTGAACATGGAAAACTCAGGGAATTCTGTGCAACCTCAGGGAAAATGTAATAAACAATGTATTTTTAGTTCGTCATTCAAGTATTAAACTTTGTTGCTGGGTCATTCCATGTCAGCGCGGCCATTATCATTTGATAACTCACAAAATACTTGAAAGACAGGGCTACTATATTAGATTTTTCCATCCAAGGTCTTGGGCTTCAAATGAACAAAGTCTTGTGAATGTCTGACATGGTCAGAGTGTGGTGATGACCTGTTATATTGCTGGAGTTAATGTGGAATGACCTTTGATGAAGGTCATTATTACATTTACTTTGTGTTGTGATCACCAATGGAAAAGTAAGTTTATGGCTCTGGAAAAGCCTGAAAAACTCAGGGAATTTTTTAAGCCTCCGCCGCCGATAGGCGCCGGCGGAGGCTATATGTTTTTTCTCCTACCTCGTGGACACCCTGTCAGTATTTTGCTATTTGTGATGCTGTAATCCGACCCAAGAAATGTTAATGTCGAAGTCTTAACGACATACATAGATGCGGTAGTTTTAACGATTTGCCTGGAACTTTCTCCAGTTGCCTATAGTCCTGTACACGACACACATTTATGGAACAGCCTGCCATCTCACTTGTGACATTCTGACATTGGCTACAACGACTTCAAATGCCAACTGAAAACATTTCTCTTTGGTTAGACTGCAGTGACTTTAGTTTTGTGTGTGCTATAGAAATATTCTTACTTACTTACTTACTTACTTACTTTTAATGGCTACTTTCCAGATAAATCTGGGTTGATTTTTATTCGCCTAACCTGACCATTCTGTCGGGACAGGTCAGAACTTTTTACATCCTCCCTGACAGAATCCCACCAAGACTCCCGCAGACTGTCTAGTTCCATTGGTCTCCATTTGTCATACATCGCTTGACACAAAAAGGATCATTTTACATTCATTCAACGTGACCAAATCTGTTCTTCTTAATCACCAAGCTGACTGGTTCCAGTTCCAGTAATTCTCTGAGGTCTGCATTTACCTTCATTTCTTTCAATATAAACCAACACGTCCATCTGATCATCATCGTACTCATTTCAGTTCTGTCTATCAGTCTTAGACATCTTAAGACATCTAATGCCAGGCATATAGAGCTAAAAGTCTAATCTACACGTCTGATTCTATTACAGGTGTCCCTGCCTTTGAAATTGATTTGTGTTGTCTGTTCTTGTTACCGTCGCCGCCGCTTAGTGTCTCTGTTGCGCTGTGTGTGTGTCTGTCCGCTGAGCTGCGACTGCATAAGGCATTAGTCTCGGTGGCGCAGGTAATGCACTGTATCCATTACTCTCTAGTTTGAGTAGTTTCCGGTTGTATTATATAAAAATTTGCTAATAGTATCAGTCAATCAATCAAATCTAGCATTTGTAAAGCGCCACTTAAACAAAGTTCTCAGAGGCGCCTCTTATGAATAGGCTTGCACAAAGAGCCAAGTCTTAAGGCCCGACTTGGACTGTTCGTGACTAACATTAATGTTCTTGAGAGGAGGTGGCAACATGTTCGAAATCTGGGGTGCCACGATGCGGACCATAACACCGAGTAGTATGGACTTTTTCCGTGGTTTATGCACATTTACAAAAATGTTTTAGATGATGCACGTAACTGTTTATGTGAGATATGTTTGTATCTTACAACCGTCGGTTGAAATATCTGCTACAGACTCGGCTACTTTGAGCGGAAGCACTCATTCTATGACAAAGACCAGCTGGTGGCTGAGATCACAAGGCATTATTCACAGCAGGTGAGAAACTTATTGTCCTCATTCTTCACTCTTCAGCATGATTTTTATTATTTTATGCCTCCGCCAACCTAATGCGGCCAGAGGCATAATGTTTTGGGGCTGTTCGAGCGTCCTTGCATCCCGAACGTCGTTAACAATATCTTGCAAAAATATTGGACGTGTTTTCACCCAACTTTCAGCACTGATGCATTGTGGGACAAGATAAACATTTCAATTATTGGGTTCACGGTGGGGTTCAAAATGCTGGAAAGTGCACTTTTTGGCCTTGTTAATTTGATGTCTTGAAAATTACTGGACTGCATTTCACCTAACTTTCAGCATTGGTTCATTTTGGGAAAAGAATGAATGCTCAAAGGTCAAAAGTCAAGGTCACAGCGTGACCAAAGGGCCAGCAGGCAGAGGCATACAGAGCTCAGCGCTCGTCGTTGAGTTCTAATTTTAGTTTCAGATGGGTTGATGATTTCACAAACGGATATGATTGTCCACATCATTGCAAAATTTGTGTTTCCCTGATTTGTGCCTATATTGTGACACTTGTCATATGAAACACTGTAATCAACATTTTACTTTCTTTTCTGTAACAGGAACTAGAGCAAGAACAACACACTGACCTGCGAATGAGACTGTCAGAGATGTGACAATACTCCACACACCTTATGTATCAGTGTCGGGGCTGTGTCCACAGCTAGTTGAGTGATAGATGTTGATTTGGCATCACTGAATCAAAAAAAATCGGGAGTCGTGCTTTCACACCTAATGAAAGATTTTGTAATAACCAGGGAGAACCTATAGGGGTTGTTGCAACAGGTATTTTACTGGCCTGACGCCTGTCTCGTTACCCAATCGTCAGTGTCAAAGCGCTGCAGGACAACAAATAATACAATATACTGTGACGTTTTTCTTGTTGGTGCGGTTGGGCAGAACAGACATGCAGCTGAAAGCTAATGTATTAGATCCATGAATAGCATTTTATGTCTGATGTATCATTTGCTTGTCAGGCGCTGAAGCAGATATTCGTGCTTGTTCTTGGTCTTGACGTCCTTGGCAATCCGTTCGGCGTCATACGTGGTCTGGCTACAGGCATTGAGGATCTCTTCTATGAACCGTATCAGGGTGCCATCCAGGGTCCGGAAGAATTTGCTGAGGGTCTTGCACTTGGAGTCAAGAGTATGCTCGGTCACGCTGTAGGTGGGTGAGGTTTTTACTGTGTCAGAAAAGAGTTTCGAAATTGCTTGATCGTTGTTATCTTACAAAATTGCATCTCGTTTCATCATGCAGTGTAGAAAGGTGTGATGTGATATGAAAAGTTTGGCATGCATTCAGAAACTGACAGGTAGCCTGCTTAGTTTGTTGCATGGAACCAAACAGAGAATTAACTGCTGACTCGTCACCAACGCCGGTGTCAGACGATTGCATTCTGCCGACACTCGAACACTGGTCGTCGGTCGCACACAAAGTTTTTTTGGTGACAGAACATTTGCTGCGGCAGCACCTCGGCTCTGGAACAGTTTGCCGTGTGATATAAGACAACCTGACTTGTCCTATGGTTAGTTTAGGCGGTCACTTAAGACATTTCTTTCTGGGCAGTAGGGCCACGGCGCAGTGCGACCTGCGTTAACTGCGCCTTAGAAGCACTCTTACTTACTTACTTACTTACTTACTTACTTACTTACTTAATGGGAAATGGACATCTTCCCCTTGGATTGTTCCACCCGAACATCTTCCCCCGCTTATTCAGAGATCTAGGACATTAAGTACGAAAGGTACTATGGACTCGGAAAGGAGTGCGTGCAACAGTTGTAACAGCTGGCCATTGTACGCATGCTGAGCTGCCCCTTCAGTGGGCATGCTTTGGCTAGCTGTTGAAGCTGTTGCATGCACTCCCAAGTCTATGCTAATGAACTAGCTAATTACTCACTAATTAGAAAATAGGTGAAAAATCTGAGATAGTAGATCTGTGGGCAATTTCAGCACGAATGTGTTTGCAAAGTTTTGTTGAGCTCTGCTGCATATGAAGAAAGCCGTAGGCATTTTTTGACCTGGGAGAACTGATTCCAACAACAAGAACAAGAACAACTAGAGTGGCTTTTTGGGATCCGCTTTCTGGGTCCAATAATAATACCAACGACAGTGTTTATGTCATCGTGTTAGAGCCACTATGAAAGTGCACCAGTGCATTAGAGGTTTCTTTAAATGACATGCACTATATAAATTCACGTTTTACTTACTTACTTACTTACTTACTTACTCACCAGGTTCTTTTGATTAATGAAGAACAGTGCCGTGCTTCGCCAGTCCTCACACCAAGCTGACTTTTGCCGCAGGTCCATCTGTAGGCCGCTAGTGTCTACACCCACTGTTGCCGTTTATCATTGTTACTCAACTAAGTTGATACTCATTTTTGCCGTCCCAAAGAGGGTAGAAGACTGAGTGAATCTAGGCTGTGTCTTCATGCAGGTGGCGCCGCTGGTGCTGTTAGCCGTATCACTGGTGCTCTGGGTAAAGGCATTGCAACACTGACGATGGACGAGGATTACCAGAAGAAACGCCGAGAGGCAATCAACAAGCGCCCGGCAGACTTGAAAGAAGGTCTTGCTCGCGGTGGACAAGGCCTTGTGATGGTATGCTTTGTACTAATGATACGTTGTCATAGCTAAGATGTGTGAGTTGTTTGACGTATGTTGCACGGTGACCTCGTATCTGGAAAATCTGGAAATATCAGAGAATTTGACAGCTGTCAAGGAATTGTCAGTTATAATTGTCGGAGGAATATCTTGTTAGGGAAAACTGGCATGGACTATAATTATCGGTTGTTTAATTGGTGACAATGCATCAGCCACTGTGAATATCTATACAAACATTTTTTTAATTTTTTATTTTTATTTTTATTTTTATTTTTATATGTTTGAATGGAGTTCACTACTATGTGTTGTTAGAATGGGCACCAGCATTGATGGGCGTAAGCCCTTCTGATAGCCTGCATGTGTTTTTCTCTGCGAATAAACTCTCTCATTCACTTCACATTTGGGACAACACCAGTGTTTAGTAGCATAGTAGCAGCATCATAGTTTAGATGGTGCATTTTGCGATGCATTGTGTAACGTCATTAGGCTGTTATTGCTGGTATATTTCGTTATTGTACTTTTAGTATGCATGACATGGGTAACTGCTACATGGGAAGAGTGCTGTGAGGAGTCAGGGAAATGTCAGGGAATTCCACGATGCCTGGAGAGTATTGACCCCAATGTTGTTATGCAGTTGTTAATAATGTCAAACTGAACAGTTTTAATTATCCCCACCAAGGGAAAGGAGTGAATGGCGGAGATACTGTTTTCGTTCGATGTGTGTCTGTGTGTGTGTCTGTGCACAGCGGACCGGTCAATCAGACCAGTTTAAAGTGGTTAAAGCAACGGACTTCAAATTTGACGTGCATGTTCCTAGGGACAGTCCAGACATGACCCCTTAAAAATTTTTCGAAAAGGGGGCGTGGCCAGGGTCAGGTGACCCCCTAAATTTTTGGGTGTTAAATGCTAATAGCTCCAAAACAGTTAAAGCTACGGACTTCAAATTTGACGTGCATGATTCCAGGGACAGTCCGGACATGACCCCTTTAAAATTTTTCGAAAAGGGGGCGTCTGTAAAAATTCACTTGGCGGAGATATGCACTCTCATGAGCCCCTTCTAGTTTGATACGGAATTGTGTTATTTTACAGGGATTTGTTCACGGCGTCACGGGTGTTGTTACAAAGCCAGTTGAAGGTGCCAAGCAGGAAGGTGTTGGTGGCTTTTTCAAAGGTGCGGCACTGCCAGCCAGTTTCATCTATAGATTTTTTCAGTTTTTTAGCTTGTCTTAAGATGTTCTTTAACGCTTGCTTTAGTGTGTGGCATAAGGTGACTCCATGCACAATGTTCTCTTGCCACTGATGCTAAATCTTAAAATCACATTTACTCCTTTCCAGCACTTTGCCCGACCGATTCTTTTTGCCTTTGATTTCAGAATCTGTGTTCTGTTGTGCTGAAATGTTGCAGGCGTTGGTAAAGGTCTGGTTGGTGTGTTTACAAGACCGGCTAGTGGTGTAGTCGACTTTGCCTCCAGCTCATTCGATGGTATTCGCAGGTACTATTACAGTAAAACATTTCATTCCTGATTGATTTTCATGTTTGATTTTTATGTTGCTTGGTTTGTTGCACATGATTGATCTTCTGTGACTACTGTTAATTTTTTGCACAATGAACGTGGCGAAAATGTAGCTGTTGCTAAATTTTAATTGAGTATTAATTTTTTTATTTTTTTTCTCCACCCACCAGTTGGCAGAGGAGTTATATTTTTGGGTTGTCCATCCGTGAGTGTGTCCATGCATCCGAGCATGTGTCCTGTTAGCACGATAACTCTGGAACAGGTTGATTGAAGAATTTTGGCCAAATCTTACACAAGTATTCTGTACCATGGTCAGTTGAACAGGTTAAGTTTGGAAGGTCAGGGGGTCAAGGTCAAGGTCACTATATTTGAGTGAGTTGTTGCGGCGGGCGGAGGCATCCACATCAATGCTTGGGCATCGAAGTATCATCTAGTTAAGTTAAAGCCCAGAACTGCTCTGTTCAAGGTATTAACATTTATTGAAATATTCAGACAGTTATTTTGATTAATGTCATTGCTGCTGTCTTTGTTTTGTGGTCATTGTCGTTGTTATGTTATCGTGATTGATTTGTAACAACAACATTATAATGTTGTTCTTGTCACTTCCTGGTCACAACTGGTAATTCTGCAGATAAGTTTTGTAGATGATATAAGGTCGTTGATTATTATTGTCATTGATTTCTGTCTGTCTGCTTCTGCCGGTTTCATTTACAATGTGTTAGATTCATCGGTTTTTGTTTTATGTTATAATAACTTCAGTTGAGTTTTTTTTATTTCACCTTATCCCTTTGTTTATCATTTCTTCTTGTCGTCATCCATATTTGTAGTTGTATGCTGCAGCCTCTTTCCATTAAAATGATGTTCTTATTGGCGTTTCCATTTTGTTCCGTAGTGTTGTTGAACTTCAACTAATGTTCCTACTGTCGGCTTGTAACCGTAGTGTCAGTATTAAGTGTAGTGTGTGTTGAAGTGTTGGTGCTAAAAGGTACTTTACGATGTGTACAGATGTGCAGAGCTTTCCGATGAAGTGCGGAAACTGCGACCACCTCGCTACATTCAGTCAGATGGTATCGTCAGATCTTATGTCTACCGTGAGGCCGAGGGACATCAGATACTCCAGGTCATTTGGAACGCTTTTTTAAGCCTCCGCCGGCGGAAGCTATGTTTTCGGGTCGTCCGTCCGTGCGTGCGTGCGTGCGTCCGTCCGCCCGTGATTCACGTGGTAGTTTTATGTTTCCGCGATATCTCCAGTATCTGTTGACGGATTTTCGCCAAACTTTTGTCACTGCTGCGTCTCGGGACAGAGATGAACTGATTAGATTTTGTGGTCAAAAGGTCAAAGTTCAAGGTCATGGCATGACCGAATGCATCCAAGATTTTCATGTTTCCACTATATCTCCAGTATCTATTGATAGATTTTCGCCAAACTTTTGTCGCTGGTGCATCTCGGGACAGAGATGAACTGACTAGATTTTGGGGTCAAAAGGTCAAAGGTCAAGGTCACAGCATGACCGAATACATCCCAGATTTTTATGTTTCCGCGATATCTCCAGTATCTGTTAACGGATTTTCGCCAAACTTTTGTCACTGGTGCATCTTGGGACACAGATGACCTGATTACGTTTTTGGGTCGAAAGGTCAAAGGTCAAGGTCACACCATCGCGGCGGAGGCGCACAGCACTCGACGCTACCGTCGAGTGCAACTTTTTCTAGTCTGATTTGGACTAATCTTGATACCATGTTCTTGATACTGTCTCAATGTTGTAAAATAATTTTCATTACAGAGACAAAAATTAGACTTCTGTTGCTTTGGCAATAGAAAATAGAAAAGGACACTTGGACTGCATAGAGGCCTGCTTCAGCAGTTTAACAAGTATGAAAGGTACTATTGACCCGGCAGGGAGTTCACACAACAGGTTTATCAGCTGGCCCTTGTATGCATGCTAAGATGACCAGCAGGCATGCTTTGGCTAGCTGTTACAGCTGTTGCATGCACTCCTGAGTCTATGCTAATTAATTAATTTGCAGATTGTTACAGACTTGTTGGTATAATGAGTCGTCATGTCTGTGCAGGATACAGAGAAAGGCAAATTTGCATCGGAGTTGTATCGAGGTCATCTGATGTCATCACCGGATGGTCGTACACTGCTCATGGCAACAGACAAGTCAGTGGAGCTGTGTCTGATAAACTGCTTCATAACATGAAACCAGTATATTTGTTGTTTATATCAGCATTGTCTCGGTGATTAAGTTACAGATATGGCACTGTCATTCGGCCACTGGGTTCATTTCCCACTGAGACCTGCGTGGGTTGTCATTGGCATCAACAAGTTCTTACTGTCAAAATTGCTTCAGTGCTCTCGGAAAAGTCTTACTATTCGAGTCCTCAAATGGAGAGAAAAACGAAGGTAAAGATATCAGCATTGGGGCCAGAGCTGATCCTGCATGTTGTGTGCTTTATAAGGAGTTCCACACATCGTATTGTGCTTTATAAGGAGTCCCATGCATCGTCCTTTACCAGTAAGTAAATGGTGCATATTATCATCTTCTTCTTCTTCTGGTATTCTGCTGTTCCAACAGCAGGTCAATGACTCCCGTCACTTGGCAGGCAGCAGTCGATGACGAAGAACAGCGGCCACTGCTGCAAGACATCCTTGAAGCAGGGCGGCAGTTGATGTCGAAGAACAGCGGCCACAGTTGCAAGACATCTTCGAAGCAGCATATTATGCTTAATAAGTAAGTAAATCCAGTGCGTCATGATTAGTTGTAATGGTGTTTGCTGAGTCGTGTTTTCCACACTGTTTTGTGTCTGTAAACAGACGTGTAATGTTCATTGGACGAGGTGAAGTGTTTGGACAGTGGAACTGTAACTGGGACTACACTTGGCAACAGCTCAAGGAAGCTCCTCTTCTCACACCTAAGGGCATACAGATACTGCTGAAGGTAAGCTAAGTTTCGACTGTCACAGAACCTGGAGTATCGAGGTACTGGTAGCATCGTGTGATGTCATAGTGGCTGTGCTGTGAAACCAGGGTTCAGACCCACCGGGTTTATTGGGTAAACCTGTTGAAAAACCCAGCAAAAAACCCGCACCAAGCTTAATTCACTTTCAGTTTGTCATGCTAGTTATAATTAAAGATTTCCTTATGTTTACAGCTTCTGACGACCAATAAGTAATGAATTTGTAAATTTTTAGATAATCTAAAGTATGGGCATATCTAAATAAAAGCTTAGCTGATGAGCTAAATCAACCAACGAGCTTCCCAATTGCTTGTTCAAATAAGAAATCTGAAAGAAACCCAATAAAGCCCAAAACCCAATAAAACCCAGAAACCCAGTGGGTTGGGCTTTTAAAGAAACGGTTTTTCCTGAACCCTGTGAAACAGCTGTTGAAGGATGACACTGTTTTTTCACTGCACACACTCACACTGGTCAGAAAGAACGTACTTACATGTACTTTGCTTTTCGAGTCATAACTGATGCAAGGCAACAATTACTACTTTCACTTTCTGAAATGTGTTGTAGTCTAACCAGTTAGTCTTTCATGGTCATGACAGGTTAGGCCAGCCCTCTCAAAGCTCTGCCTAGGCAAACCTTTAGAGGTGGATGGGCCGACATTTCTTTGTCGCACTCATGAAATTACGTCAAGGTGTTGAAACTGACATTAAGCTACTTAGCAGCTTATTCTTTGTATTTGGTCACGTACATCATTAACAGCATTGTTATTATTATAACCTTTGTGGTCAAGTACTGTGCTGATGGAGAAGCCTGCAGTCACAGAACAAACTGTTTTGTGTGCATAGATCGATAACTTAGATTGGCTATTCTATCTCCAGTTTGTAAGTAAGTAAGTAAGTAAGATTATTTCTAACCGGCACAGTTAAAATAGCTCACACTGCGCCATGGCCCCACTATCCAAACAACAGTGTCTTTAGTCACCACTGGAACTGACTGTATGGTAAGTCAGCATCTCTGAGATGTGGCAGTAAACTGTTCCATAGTCCACCTTCACGTTGTGGTGTTTTCTCCAAACACATCGCAGTGTGACAGTCGGAACTGTTCAGATCACTTTTCATTGTGGTTTATTTTATTTTTGTCTTTCACTGCCTTGACACTATCAATTTGGCATTGGGAACGGCATCTAGCTGGTAAAAAGTCTTGCAAGTAATCCCCGGAGTTTTGGTGACTCGTTGAAAATGCCGTGTTGTTGTCAGGAACGGCAGAAGAAGCTGATTGGAAGCAGCACGATCGGCAAGATGATCACGGTGTTGGACAAAGATCACAACTATGCCGCGGTCTGCAGTGAATCAGATGATGATGATGATGATGATGATAATAATAATAATAATAATAATAACAACAACGACAATGTTTATGGTGCTGTCATCGTAGCTCAAAGCCACTGCGAGAGTTCACCTGGTTCATATGATGAATGTGGAACGGCGCCAAGAGGCCGCCGACCCTCAGACCAGGCCAAACGACCCGGGCTGCGAGTCCGCCTGTAGGCTGCCAGAAGCCACACTCACCATCGCCATTTATTATTATTACTCAGCCCGAAAGCTGATACTCATTTACCATCCGACAGAGGGTGGAAGGCTGAGTCAGCCTAGGCACTGCAGTAAGGGTGTGCAGCCTGTCCCCAAGTCTGTATATTGTAGTGGTTTTTACGAAAAACCTACAACTGCCCACGGTGAGATTTGAACCTTGGTCCTGTCACACCGCAGTCAGGAATGTTACCGCTAGACCACTGTGACCGGGCATCTGATGATGTTTTACTTCTGTATCATTAATCTGCAGTTGAGCAGACTCTGTTTTTACAGTCATTGAATTCTGTGCATTCATTGCTCTGATGCTGACGGTTGGGTGATAAGGACATCTGGCCTCAGAAACCTCCTCCAACAATTTCCAGAAGTTCACTTTTGAGGACCTGGCCTGATCTGGAGTGACTTCGTAAAAATGGCCAGTTGAAAAAAATTGCAATTTGTATCAAATTTTGTGTATAATGGTAAAAGTAGTGTAAAGTAAAGGCTTTCATTTACATCGTCCATGGACGGCATGGAGTCATCTTAGATTTCACGCTAAAGCAAGCTTTAAAGAACGTCTTAAGACTAGAGAGCACTGGATACAGTGCATTACCTTCTCTGCCGAGACACGTGCAGTGTGCATCGCTCAGCGGACACACAAACACACACACAGCATGATGCCAAGCATCACAATACCTTCACTCGCTAAGCAGTGGCGAATGTAACAAGTTGAACAGCTGAAACTGTTGATGAAACTGGCTGGCTCAAGTTGGAGAGAGATCTGGACATTAAATTATGTGCCAAGGTGTCATCATTTTGATAGTCATTATATCAACTGCAGAGCACTCGCATTAGCGCAGTAGAGGTTTTTTAAAACGGTATGCACTATGTAAATCCACGTTTTACTTACTTACTCCATAGAGCAGATATACCTCTGCCAAGACTAGTGCTGCCAACTGGTGAATAATAGTAAATAACCATTGCTGTCCCGTTGAAAATGCATTACGGGGGAGGGGTGAAAAACTGGGGCAAAATAGGGGAACGGGATCCGACTTGCCACCAAAATGTAATCGATCGTTTCACGCCTCACCTCTCCAAAAAACCCGTTCATAACTTTTTGAGATATTTTGCGCAGAGACAGACACACAGGCTGCTATGAAAACATAACCTTTTAAACGGTGGAGATAATAATTTTTATGATATTCTTTGTGCAGGTTTTTGTGAACGAAATGAGAGCTGCAATGACTGCGTCTCTTTGCGACTGACACCCGACTTCGTTGTGTTCTGCTCATTTCTGAAACAGTACAAGATATCTGCATACTGCGTAGTATGGGCATGAAACCGCATTGCATTTGTGCAATACAGTTGCAAAATGTCCCATTATGTTACCCGCTATTTATATCTAAGTACAGATTATTTTTAATCAAGAACGTACGTAAGTTAGCATGTAACATAGTGTATGTTATAAACTGATCATTTATCTGTATTTGATGTGTGTTTACATGCTGTGTGACTATGATGTTCCCATTTGTCTAGTGTGTGTGTCTCATTTGGAGTTTTGCCGTTGTGTAATTTTTAAACTTTATGGACTGCGTTATACGAAATGTGTTTCACTTGCCTCAGAAGCCATGATACCCTGGGTCATGTCTAAACACGGTGATGTTTCTTTGTGCAATTCTGGCAAGTTGTATTGTGTGCTCTGTCATGATATGTTTTCCTGCTAATGCTTCATCTTCTTGTGGTCCGTTGGTCACAGCTGCCAATGTCGGTCTGCATTGATGCTTCGAATTTTGTGCGGTTAATTTCCACAAACAGTCCAGAAGGAAAAAACGAATGTCTACGGGGTTGCAAAAAGATGGCCGAATCGAGCCAGACTGTTTATTGTGTTAAGAACTCTGGCAGAAAAATTGTGATAGAAAGTAAAGGCGGTATGGAGAAATTGCATGGATAAATTGCTGAATGGGATGAGTACATAGAACATTGAGAGAACGTGTGAATAGGTAGAGAGGCCATGTGAGCTGTATAGAAATGATGAGATTTCTGAAAGCATTGAGAATGATGAATGAGGGTAAAGCAGGTGGACCGTCATGAGTTGTCATAGAGATGGCTGTGGCAGGTGAAAATCAAAAAAATGGGGGCCGAAAAACATGCTTTTTTTGGCGCGATTTTGGACAACTTCGCACTTCAATCGTGAATATCTCCAGAACGGAACAAGATATCGATAATCGGAAAACAGCATTGCAAACACGATCTCTCCCACATCTGCTGACGTAGTCTGGTGAACTTTGGTCCACAAACGGCGAAAAAATATGACCGTAGTTTAGATCCATTGCCACGGTAACGGCCGAGCCACGTAGGGCGGCCCTTACGATGTGCTGTGCACCGCATCTAGTACATGTATTTACATGTATTTACTGTGCTGGTGGCTGAGTGAAGGACCCCTGATGAATGGAAGTGTAGTGTGTTTTTGAGTTCCAGGTTTTAAAGCAAAGCAGGCCCAACAGAGTGCTGTTGTTAGAAAGCAGTGAAGCTGTTGCAACATGCGATGAAAGTGTTTATAGAATGTGCGTTTGAAACAAGTACGAAAGGTACTATGGACCCGGAAGGCACCCACTTGCTTACGTACTGTACTATATGCCTACGATAAGCCCCGCCTCTGCATGAATATTCATTAATATGCGCCGCGGCTCACTCTGACTGGTAGGCTGCAGTGCACTCTGCGATGCACGCACTGCGCTGCCAGTATAGTTGGCAGTATCGAGACCATTTAATTAGATAATTACTCATTAATTAGAAAGTAAGTGAAAAATCTGAGACGGTAGATCTGTGGCGAATATCAACAGGAACGTGTGTGCAAAGTTGCGTTGTGCTTCGCTGCGTATTAAGAAAACCTTGGGGATTTTTAGAGAACTGATAACAACAACAACAAGAACAACTAGATTGGTTTTTTTGGGACCCGCCTTCCGGGTCCAAAAAGAATCAGGGAAAAGTCAAAGTTGATAATATGCAGTTTGGATTCAGGCGAGAAAAATGAACTGGTGACATGATATTTACTGTAAGGCAGATGCCAGTAAACAAAGGAAACTCGGCTGTGCTTTTGAACACCTTGAAAAAGCATTCGATATGCTAGTGTAGATATGCCCGATGAACGTCCTAATGGAATATGACAGTGTTGTCTGTGGAACATTTGACATTTGACGG
>Ga0209679_1000538_pt1 | contig 14015 bp, 7 predicted proteins | sample WorMetHEROISLAND_4_FD_187408 | JGI IMG/M metagenome (GOLD analysis project Ga0209679, IMG submission 187408) | Marine gutless worms symbiont microbial communities from Max Planck institute for Marine Microbiology, Germany - Olavius sp. 2 HERON... ...
TTTCACCCCTTTGCCGAGGGGCCCCTGCTGGGCCGATTGTTCTAATTTTTTGCATGTTGGGTGGCACCCACGACGTAATCACGCGTACCAAATTTTAAGTCGATCGCGTCGGGGGTTACGGAGCTATGGGGGTCCAAAATCGGGGTTTTCCTATGCATTTTTGAACGACTCTTACAACATTGTTACGCACTACCGTGCTACACTGTGATATAAATACTGTGAACTGTGTATGCAGTCAGTTATTCTCATTCGTGAGTGCTGTTTTTATTGGTTCTTGTTAGTATGTGAAAGTTCTGCATTTCCATTTGTTATAACAAAGGATGAAGAACATTGAGTAGAAGTATGATCCTCAACAGGCTGTTGAAGTTGTACACAAATTTTAAGAATATTACTACAGGTTACTGCACTTGTTGTGGTAAGGCATATGTTATACAAGTGATATGACATGTTTCCTTTCTACTGTAACTGTTCTTTTTCTGTTGTAGGGTATTGTAAACCCAGAACATTTTGGGTTCATATCTCGTGATCCAGAACTGGGAAATTTTACTTGCTATGTCTTTAGATGTGCTTCTGAGTCAGTGGTCTGTATTTAGTTTGGTTTACCATGTATGGTTTGAAAGTAATGACGGTCGTTTTGATCTTCTCTGTGTTTGACAGTAGAGTAAGATTTGTTGGTGTATATTTAAATTTTATAATTTAACGTTTTTTCGGAAGTTTTAGATAAACTTTGTACAAAGAGGTGCCAGCATTTTTATCTGTTTTTAAGGAATTATAACTGTCTGTATTTATTGAGCTTGAGCTGTTAAAATTTACTTAATATGTAGGTAGCAGAAGTTATGCTTACACTGAAACAAGCCTTCCAGTCTGCATTTCGGCAGAATACGGGCAAGAACCTGGTTGTCTGCGAACTGTGTCCAATGCACCAGTTCCACAAATTCTGCCAGTTTGTTGATAGTAAGTTGTCAGTGTGTACATGTTAAGAGTTTAAAAATGTGCATCAAAGCCAGTGGAATTGTGAATAGTCGTCAGACAAGTATTGTTGGCGATGTTTGTGTAGCTGTTATTAGAATGACATGTATACTGTGATGTTACCCAATGTTTACTCAGATTAACTGACTGCAACAAGTCGACTCAGTGCTAAGTCTGCTAAGAGGCTGCGCTACATAAGTGCGAGTTTTGAATCACATGGATTTGGCACTTGTCTTTGATTGCTAATATTGTATGCCTTGCGGACATGCCATCAAAAGGCATATATTGTTTAATAAAATTATTATGTTATTGTGGGAGTTTTTCTGCCGTGGCATGATCACAAAGTCGGTGGTTAGCATTTCTAATTTGTGAATGACAGGTCTGTGGAGAGAGATCCAAGGCCTGCTTGCTGTCCGTTTGCTGTCTATAGTTGTTACATGGTGGTGCACTACCTTGTGCAGCCACTGGCCAGTGAATGTGGTCTTAAAGCCCCTGCAGGCCAAATTAATGAGATAGCTGAGCTTGTATGAGCAGAGTAACTAAGTAAGCCCATTTGCAGCAAATCTTATACCACATTTTTCTCGTTTTTCTTCGTTGTACTTCACAGGCTGTATGACAGCCCAATGTGGGTTGGATGTGACAGGTATGGTGGACATAGTGCATACTTTGCCGCTGAAATTTTACTGAGAAGAAAATTCTTTTCCAAGTTGACCATTTTTTGTCCGAGCAGAAATTAATGTTCTAATTCAAGGAGACTTGGGTTTGAAAACTTAATTTCATGAGACTTAACTGCTTAGCCATATTTGCCAAATCGTTACTAAGAAAACTAAAAAGTCACAATGCCAACATTGCCTTTTACACCCCCTCTTCCAGGCAAATCTGGCTAAGCAGGTAAGTCTCGTAAAAATAAGTTTTCTTTTTTTCAAAACCGATGTTGAAGTTAAGATGATACAGATGGGTCAGGTGATGTATGATGATGACGATTGAGGGAACTAGACGGATGGGACAGCCATAGAACATCTGGTCAGAGGGAATATAGAGAGTTGTCCTGCTGTCCTGTGATAATGCTTAGGACAAGGAGCAGTGAAGACTGAGAATTAAGGGGGGACTGACTAACCCTGGTTTACCTGGAAAATGGCTGTTAAAATGATGTGTGTGATTTATTAATTTTTAGAAATGACAGCTGGCCAGCTTCACGAAACACTGAAGCAACGTATTCTGCAGCTGAGTGACCAAGATCAGATGGAAATACTGTCCAACATTGAGGTATTACTGTGCAGATCATATTATGTGTTATTGTTTCATGCTTTATACCTAGTTCTTTTGGACTTCTGTTTCACAGACTTACATACTTAATGTGACCTTTTAGTTGACATTGTTTATGCTGTTGTTCTGTTCATAAGTCATTCTTGTATGAATTTGATTGCAATATTCAGAGTTACAGTTGTGCAATTTAATTTGTTATTGTTAATCTTGTAATTGATCATCATAAATATTTTACAGTTAATGACCCCAGACTTTATTTTTTAATCTTATTGACTGCTTCCTCTTGTAGGGCTAATTTTGTTAAAATTTATAATTTGTAAAATTAATAATCCTGCTGACAGATAAATAAACGGAAACGTAACCCTCTTAGCAAAGTTACCGCAGTTAATCAATGACAGTCATAACTATTTTTGTGTGGATGACGTAAACGCTTGCATAATGTATTGGAGAATATTGTGGATACAGTCATCAGCTACGATTGATTGGTGGGAGCAAGACTGGAACGAGGTGATGATGTCGCGGTTGCTGAAACTGAGTGAAGCAAAGCAGCATGAACATGTCCACCTTGGAGATGTCGGCCACTCTGCGCATGGCAAATATGATGTCTGTACCTTAGTTATAAAAAACCGCTGGAGTTTTTGTTTCCCTTTCTGATTTGTGTGTTAAGTGTTCAAAGCTTTGTTGTATTGGTTTTGCCTTACTATGCACTTTTCATTGGCTTTTCTACTGGCTCATTGATAGACATATTGTACAGCATTTGTATGAGCTATTGTTGAAAATCCAAAATCTAATTGTATCGGTCTAAGCCGATACATTGCAATTACCACATTGGCCATTATAGCGGTTTTTCTCGAATATCTCTGTCAATTCTTAATCGATTTACACCAAATTTACAGGCATACTAGTGTGCCAAAAACACGTATCCGTGCATTTTTTCAGCTTCTTAGCTCAAGCGGTTTCAGAGCACGGCGCCACTGCAACTTTTTTTTGTCACATTGTGCGTGTCACGGTGTAGCAGATCCCTCGACTGCCTCACACTAGCATACTCTGGCTTAATTAACGTGTTTCCAGTTACTCTGGATGCACGATGTCTAAAAATCGAAATATTTCTGTCGTGGGCGTAGCCACTAGCCAGATTTGAAAAACCTGAAAATTTCACATTTTGACCCCATGCACACGCGGCCACGCATATCGACATCAGACATACATTTTACAATTTCAAACATGGTTTCAGCAGTTAGGGCAGATGCCACAGAAGTGCCCATGCCGAAACACAAATCCTCCAGCACCAACGGTTTACCTGCTACAGGGCGGTAAAGTGCATCCAAATTTTAAAAACAAAAAAAATTTCGGTTTTACCCTCTACTACGACCAGAAAAATACGCTGAATCCATTGGTGAAATCCGTTTTAAATCCGTTCACAAATACCGGAGATATTTGCAATTTTGTTACCGCCGTGTCTGGTCTTTCCAATTATTATTATTATGAAAATCGTACACAAGGTACATAAAAGGGCTACATAGTACACAATGGTACAAAACTAATACAAAATAAAAATAACATCAAAGTTCAAACTCTAAGCTCTAAGCTAGCCTACACAAATACGTAATAAAATCTTCAATGTCAGTTACTGTAAAAGCATCCGGTAAAGTAAAAACACTGCAAATACTTCGCAACGCAGCGTCTACAACTAGGCGCGCAGGCCGATACTTTGCACTGGGCAACACTTGCCCTGTAGCTTTTTCTAGTTTCTTATTTTCCTTATTGATGTTCTGTGAGTGCATGTTTTGTGTGGATTGATCAGTACCTAGTGATGTGCTGCAGAGCATTTTGGTAGAATACTGTTCAGTACTTTTGTCATATTCTTCTTATTGCATTGTACAGTGTTTTTTAGTGGTTGCATAGTCAATAACAGTTGTAGTTTAAAATACGTCTGTTTTGTTTCGTTTTCGTTTGGTAGCTGATGTGTTTTTTATGCATTATTGTTTATATTTCTAAAACCAAACTGTGCAGCACATCTCAAGCTGGTAGAAATTCAGTACTTCATAAAATATGTTATACTGCTGTACATAATGTTTGTCCTCAGTTCTCTTAGCTGCATAATGCTGTTTTTGTATCGGCCTACCGATACATTGCAATTACCACGTTGGCCATTACAGCGGTTTTTCTCGATTATCTCCGTCATCTCTTAATCGATTTAAACCAAATTTACAGGCATAGTAGTGTGCCAAAAAACACGTCTCCGTGAATTTTTTGAGCTTTGTAGCTCAAGCGGTTTCAGAGCGCGGCGCCGCTGCGACTTTTTTTGTCCCGTTGTGTGTGTCACGGTGTAGCGAATCCCTCGACTGCCTCGCACTAGCATAATTTGGCTGAATTAACGTGTTTCGTGTTCGAATGAATGCCCGACGTCTTAAAATCGAAATATCTCTATCGTTGGCGTAGCCAGAATTCAAAAACATGAAAATTTCGGATTTTGACCCCATGCGCACGCGGCCACGCATATTGACATCAGACATACATTTCATAATTTCAAAAATGCTTTCAGCAGTTACGGCAGACGCCACTGAAGTGTCCACCTCCAGACACAAAACCTCTAGCACCAACGGTTTACCCGCTACAGGGCGGTAAAGTGGGTCCAAATTTTTAAAACCAAAAAAAATTTTCCTGAAAAAAATTTTTTAGCCTCCACTACGACCAGAAAAGTACGCTGAATACATTGGTGAAATCCGTTTTCAAACCCGTTCACAATTACGGGAGATATTTGCAATTTTGTGACATCCGTGTCTTCACTTTCAAATACGTCGCAACGCAGCGTCTACAACTAGGCGCGTGGCCGATACTTTGCACTGGGCAACACTTGCCCTGTAGTTTTTTCTAGTTTTGCTGAATGCTTTTTGTTGCTTTTAAAAGTTTCCTATATATTCCAGTGTGTCGGATGTAGTTTTTTCATTTCCAAAATCGAGTTTCTTATTTGCTTATTATCATTGTTCTGATGCCTGGTGTTGGACAGTTTGTTCTCAATGACCCACCAAAGACAAAGTTGTCGAAGTTTGATGGATTTTGCAATTTTGCACGAAAATCATTTGGTAGTTCATTCGAACATCTGTTTAAGGTTTGTTTTTTTGTTTTCTTTTGGGTCATTGTGTTGTTTCATCAGTTTATGTTGTGTTTTGTCAGTTTAAAGTTCTTTGCACATTTCAGTCGGCTAGTGTCTGAAATGCAACTTGCTAGTAAATGCATTTATTTTCCAGTTTTAATCGGTTTTTGTTGACTGCAATGTCCAGTGTAACTGGCGTGTTGTTGGATGTGATTATTTGTGTGTAACTTTGTGGCATGTACTGAGAGTTGTGTACAGAGGATCAGAGGTTTTCAGCCTTTTATTTGGCATACCCTACATATGTTGTCTAATTCAGTCTCAGACACCAGGAAGATAGAAGACAAAAGGACAAGGACCGCTGGAATTGTTTCTGTTTCGTGTACAACAGTGCAACAAATCATGTCATAACATGTGGCAGTTAAATGAAGTGACTTACAGTATATATCACGGACGAGATGTGAATTTCTCATGCAGTATTTTAACAGCATTATATGTTTGTTTTCACTTGCTCGTGGAATAAGGGGGACCTACCGACCCTTCACCCTAGGGGTCACGGACCATGGACTGAAGATACGTGGAAAAGACAGTACTTGGCAATTATTATAATGTAACCAGACGGCATGCCAGTGTAATGGTAAAACACCAGATATGCAATGCTGTGTTATCTGTTCAACTGGCAGCCATTAAATGCAGCGCAAATGCCTTAGGCAAGTTTCGCGCATTGCGCGTGTTCTGTGGTTAGGTAGCTAGTTTAGTACCAGCCAAGGGGCGGTGATGCTATGCAGCTGGGAAGGCAGCAGAAGGTTGTGGGTGAGGTTTGAATTATGCTCAGAACACTGGAACACAGTTCCTTGACATTAAGGCCGATGGGCTGACTACGGCTGAGGTCATGTGAAATAGAGATGGGTGCCGCCCTGTAGACCCTTTATGTGTTTGTATGTGGTTGGGAAGGACTAACTACGACACTGGTCTTGACAGCAATAGTACTAGTGATAGTTTAATAATCAGATGATGTCGATGTGCAGTGTTTCTTTGGTGCATCAGGTGGCGAAAGAGCAGAGTGGAATACAAGTTGAACAGAGCTGGACAGCTATGTCATTGGATGCTTCGATGAATTCTTCAAAGCCGGTTAATAACCGTAACAGTTTTCTAGTGCAATAGCTTTTCTTCATTAATGTGCTGCAGCCTGCAGGCTGGCGAGAAGTCCAGTGAAACTAAATGTTAAGTCTCTTCGAACTCGCGATCTCTCGATCGCAACTCGCGATCTCTCGATCGCAAGTCCGACGCCCTAACCACTACAGCACCGAGCCGCTAAAAGATCCAATGTAAACACACACATGAGCATGTCTTGAGCAGGGTTGGCCAATTTAAATAAACGTGATTTAAATAACTGATTTAAATCAACGCGATTTAAATCAATTGATTTTTTGTCAAAAAAATCGAGTGATTTAAATCAGACTTATTTTCGTGTTTTTCAGTTTACATTATGCTGCAAAGCATCATATATATAGCCAAGATAATGAAACTTTGATTAATTATTGCTTACTTACTTTTTGCTGAGCAAGAGTATAACTGGAAATAGCAGAATGGCGGCCATGTTTTTTTGTGTGACAGACCAGTTTCAAAACCTTTGCGCAAAAATACGAATTTTAAAAAAGATTCAAAAAATCTAATTTAAATAAAAAAATCTGTTTTTTTATTGTTAAAAAATCATGATTTTTCCAACCCTGGTCTTGAGCCCTTGAACTTGGAAGTGCTGGACATTAAGGGGCAAGTTATAGTAAGTAACAGCATTAAAAGTACCACATGTGCTGTTGTAGGGTGCTGTATCTCTGAGTCCACTGTCGCCGTCAGTTGCTCACGATTCCGTTGATTTATGTTTGTCGGCACACCAGCCGTCTGATGACCAGTTTCACCAAAGACAACCTTCGACACTGAATCGAATGATGCACGTGTGTGAATCACCAACAAGCAAAGATGTCAAAGATTGCACCCGTCTTCCAGAAGTTGTTCAAGCTGCAGGCGCCGATATACCTCCAGACAGCCCTATACGCACAATGTTTGTAATAAGATACTTTGTTTTTGTCACGTGTTAGAATGCCTGCTGTCAGTGACGTATACCGAGAGGGGTTCTTGTCATTCATACTTAGTTATAGTACAACATGTAAAGTTATTGCCATCTTTCTTCTGTTACTATTTTGTTCGGTGAGTAAAGGTTTGTGTGCGAGAAGTGTGTTCTTATAATAGCGTTAGATGCAACTGGGATCTGTCTGCTCCCACTGGGGGAGCTTACAGCACTCACCTAATTGGATTAGGGAAGGCCTCTAAAAAGGATGGGAAAAGAATAAGGGAGAGGTTGAATAGATTGGGGCAAAGGAAGGGAAGGGAGATGGAGAGATGAACCTCGTTGGAAAATCCTGCATGCACTACTGCTTGCAGTGTATCCGTTTACTTCTGTGCTTCCTTGTACAGCTTTTGATTGTTTTCATTTGAGTCATTTTATTCGTTTGTCGTTCGGACACTGGGCATGTGAAGGCTGTCGTTGTGCATGAATTGTGTAATCATCTCATATTACAACAAGCAAAGATGTCGGCGCTGATGTGGTATGTGACCATCCTTCCAGTTGCTACGGGCTGCGTGACATGTGGAAATTTTAGGCCATGCCCAGTCTGCAGTCGGCACTGTGTCAGCAGGCACTTGATCGGCCAACCATAAGTAAATGTGACGCCAGATTGCTTTGGAGGTTTTTGACGTCCTGTGACCTTGACCTTTGACCTTTATCTGAAAATTGGCACTCCACTTACTCGTGCACTGAGAAACGTCCATGCCAATTTTGATTTTCTGCATTTTTTTTAATTTTTGAATTACAAGTCCATATGGGACGGACGAACAGATGGGCAAGACACGTAATGCAGCCTATAGGATGGTCACATAATGACTTTCAACATTAATAATGTTGTACAGTAAATTACCTGAGTGCAAGGCACACTCATGCTGCTGTTGCTGTTACTGTTGATTGTCATGTTTTACCGTACCTTACTTTACTTTCAGGGCAGCAGTTTTGGTTGCCCGGCAGCAAGGCCTTGTCAGTTTGGCTCTGTGCATGTCCCTGATATTGTGAAATTTTGTAAGTCTGAGGAAATGGAGTTATCATTATTGTCATTGAAATGCAGGTTTGCGAAGGTTGGAAACACTGCAGTGCAGACGTCACGGCATTTGCATCGTGGTGAAGCTGCAGGGCAGAGTGAGATGCCCAGCGATGCTTTGGGCAGCTCAAACAGTTCCTGGCGCTTGAGTCTGCTCCGCAGTGTCATGGGTGACAGCATCTGTGAAACTGGTAGTTACTTTGTTGTATTGTAGTTGTTGTTGTTGTAGTTGTCATTGTGAAACTGTTAAAGTTTGGCCTTAGCGCCCTTGGCCTTGATGCACGTGGATTATGCCTTAGCCTATGGGTGATGCCTTGTTGTGAAGGAGCTGTGTTTCATTGTGAAACTGGTAGGTACTTTGTTGTATTGTAGTTGTTGTTGTTGTAGTCATCGTTGTGAATAGCCGCCGGTCGTCAAGAAGCTAAGTTCAGTGGAAGGCTTGAGGATGGCATTTAAAGAGTACACTTGCCAGTATTATGCCACTTCATTTCATGATTTTGTCCGTGACTTTAAGACACATAGTTAAGTACAGCCGTGAGGCCTTCTTTGTTGGGACTTCATGGTGTGGAACTAGATGCCACATGATCTCTGCTACCCGTCACGCAATAGTGACTGTTTTGAGTTGATTGCTTAAGACAGCACGTTCACAAGATACCAGTTTACTCTACAGAGTAGAGTTCTGTCAACAAAACTTTACACAGCAAGTCCAGGGCTTACCGTAGTACAAAGTTTCAATATGTCCATTCGTTAGCTTTTAGAATAGTTTGTTTACTGACAGCTGCTTAATCTTCTTGAGCAAACCAATGGCTGGAATGAATGTTTTGATGTTAGATTGAAATGAAATGTTGTATTGAGCCATTTGCCACTCATTACATAGGACTTCTTGTCTATTGACACATGCTGTTGTTTTACACAAAACAGCTTCCCGTTAGTGGGCTCTTGAGTCCATGATGTTTAGGTGCTAATGTAAAGTATAAGTAGATCTTGCCACCCCACTTATCCCTTAGCGGCCGGAGCTGTATTGAAAGGTGATGTCGTAGTAGGGCTGCACAAAATTTATATAGCCTTGGCAAGATTTATATAGCGTCGGCTCTCCTTTACTGTCGGGGACTCTGTACCTGCTTTTCAGGTCAAGCTTGGTGCTAGTGACCTAAACTGTGTTGATGTGCCATTAATCCCTACTCACTCACTCACTCTCATCTCGGTTCTCCTATAGACATGCCCATAGTGCTCATTACATTAACAGTGACAAGGTGATACATGCTGTTGTTGATAACCTGTATTTCAGCAGTGACATGACATACACATGGAACTGTCCAGGTGCCAGTTTGGGTCGGAGTCTGGCTAGCCTGAAGACGCCAATGCCAGCAAAGAAGATGCAACTGTTGTGGCAGAAAGCAATTCTTGAGACGATGATGCTGATACAGATGAACCGTGAAACACAACCATGTACGCACTAATAGTGCTTGTTTATGTTGTTGCGTGTCGTCATTAACATGCATATTTCACACTTTCGCTTCATTGGTATTGCATTTTTAGAAGCTGTGCAGTATATCTGAAATATTTGGGTAACACTGTTTGTTAACTATTTTGCAATAATTTTTCAGTTGGTTGATAATCAAGGTTAATGCTAAGCATGATTATTTTGTTGTGTATGTTATTAAGCTGTATGCCCATGGTTTGGATTTCACTTTCTGTGATTTGATCATTGATGCAGTTGGTTGGGGTCACGAAAGGTATCTAGCCTGTGAAAATTCATCTGCAACAGTTCACAGGTTTTCCAGTCATTTTGACCATGGCAAAATAGTCGGGTTAAATTGAGATGAGTGAAGTTTGGCCCGTGGGTGGTTTTTTGCCACTGCCTAGTTCACATGTAAATTTCAGTGCAAAGACCGAATATGCTGGCTCACAAAGTGGCATTTTTGACTGGCATATACTGCAGTTTCTTGGTCACCAGTGTGTACAGTAGGGCACTATGCACGTCACGGCTTACACCAGTGCGACATCTCACTAAGGTATAAAAAAAAATTAATGCAAAAAACTTTCCAGTTTATAACAAAGTGTAAGGGCGATATGAATCATCATGAACCGAAAAACAGCAAAAATCATTTTACTAGGCCGAATTGATAGAACGAACTGATTGACACATCAATTCGTTGTATCAACTAGGCGTAGTAAAATGATTTTTGCTGTTTTTTGGTTCATGATGATTCATATCACCCTTACACATTGTTATAAACTGGAAAGTTTTTTACATTTGTTTTTGCTGTTTTTTTTGCTGTGTAAAATTTGCACATCATCATTGACCATATTCGCAGGCAAATGAAAAACAATTATTTAAAGTCAAAGCGCCATTCGGAAAAGTTATAGCCAGTTTTCGGTAAAAAATTCCAAATTTTCGTTACCGTGGCAACAAGGGGTCGGTCGGTGAAAATTTGACTTACGTAGTTCAATTGGCCGACCTCGAAAACCCCCTACTAGGTGCAAGAATCGGGTCGTATCTTCTATTTAAGCCAATTTATAGCCAGTTTTTGGTTAAAAATTCCAAATTTTCGTTACCGTGGCAACAGGGGGTCGGTCTGAGAAAATCTGACTTACATAGTTAAATTGGCCGACCTCGAAAACCCCCTACTACGTGCAAGAATCAGGGTCGTATCTTCTACTTAAGCTGAGTTATGGCCAATTTTCGGTTAAAAATTCCAAATTTTCATTACCATAGCAACAAGGGTCAGTCGGTGAATATTTGACTTACGTAGTTAAATTGGCCGGCCTCGAAAACCCCCTACTAGGTGCAAGAATCAGGGTCGTATCTTCTACTTAAGCTGAGTTATAGCCAATTTTGTGTTGAAATAAATACGATTGTTTGCCGTGGCAACAAGGGTCAGTCTGGGGTAAATTTGAATGACACCATTAGATTGCGCGACCCCGAAAACTCCTTGGTTTGGTGCAAACAGCTTGTACGTATCTTCAACGATGCCAAAGTTATAGCTGTTAAAGTTCCCATAGGGTGTAATGCAATTTTTCACATTTTTGGGTTAAAAATATGGAAACATTTTTCTTATTAACGAAACCATAAAAAGGACGTAATGGCCACCAGGGCGCGTCATTTGAGTCGTTAACGGCAACGATCGGGCCAACGGGGCGACCTGTAGCGAGGCGCATGAAACCGACTAACCCCAATACTTGTGTGTGGGGTGGGGTCCCCGACGTAGTCAACTGTGCCAATTTTTTTGAAAATTGGTCAAAGGGTCTCGGAGCTGGCATACCCCAAAAAACGGCATTTCATATTGAAAGCGTTCATTGCCTTTACAACAGTGTCAGCACTACCATGCTGCACTGTGATTGGGTTCACTTGGTACATGGGGTTGCCAGTGTGTATCAGTTATGGGCCATAGGAGAGGTGTATGCTCCACTTGTAAGTCACTGCTGCTGATTTTTAGATATGACGAGTATACTCCTCCCTTGCCCAGGAATGATCGACGTTTTGGATAAAATATCTCGTCCCTGGCGCTGAATGTGTATTAGTGGCATAACACTGGTGCTGGTCATCATTAGTTTGCAGAAGGTCAGTTGATAATAATGATGTCACTGCTACGCAGAGTTTTTGATGTTTTGAATTTGTGACATATTGTTGCAGCTGTATCGTCAGACAGTTCTGAGCAGTCCCGAGCCACAGCTGCAGATACTGCTTATCCACTCGTGGTACCAGAGTATGAGGAATTGACGCCGTGTTTGAAGGAAGTGACTAAGATCTGGGAGCTGATGATCAACACTCCTGACCGCTCTGTCACGAAGTTTGATCCTCAGATCCTCACTGATGCTGTCCGACAGGGTTTGTTTTGGGATTTACTAGGACAGTGGTGACTTAGACACTTCATGGTTATGTTTATTGCAGAAAAACCACGGTAATTCATCTCGGATATTGCTGTTGAGTAGGTGATTTTTAACTGATGCCATGTGATATGTAGACAGCACCACTTTAAAGTTCTGTCGCCTTTAAACTCTGCACCTTTTTGGCTGTATTTTTAAGCATAATTTAGAAACTCGGACGTTTTCGTATTGTGCATGGATTATACTAGCCCGACATTTCCATTCCGCAGTTACCTGTATCCTGTAATTCCAGAATGGAATGCTAGTGTTCACCAGAATGTGCAAAATATATTCCGTTTGTTGGAGTATTAAATTAACTGGACATATGGTACATTGATTTACCGGTAGTGTGACTGTCACTCGACGTATGATGTTGATAATCTGTACTTTACGGTCACATGTTTGTTTTGTGTATTTCCATTCATAAACATCTTTTTTAAGTCGTAAAACGTTTTTAAGCCTCCGCCGCCGGTAGGCGCCGGCGGAGGCTATATGTTTTCGGGTCGTCCGTCCGTCCATCCGTGATTCACGTGGTAGTTTTATGTTTCCGCGATATCTCCAGTATCTGTTGACGGATTTTCGCCAAACTTTTGTCACTGGTGCATCTTGGGACAGAGATGAACTGATTAGATTTTGGGGTCAAAAGGTCAAAGTTCAAGGTCACGGCGTGACCGAATGCATCCCAGATTTTCATGTTTCCACTATATCTCCAGTATCTATTGATAGATTTTTGCCAAACTTTTGTCACTGGTGCATCTTGGGGCACAGATGACCTGATTACTTTTTTGGGTCGAAAGGTCAAAGGTCAAGGTCACACCATCGCGGCGGAGGCGCACAGCACTCGACGCTACCGTCGAGTGCCACAGCACTCGACGCTACCGTCTGCAACTTTTTCTAGTTTAACTACTTAGTCGATTCCAGCAAAAGATGCAGAGAAATGGCTGTCATTCCCAGAGATGAACGTTGATGGTAACAGAATCAGTTTAAACCAAATTATGAAGTGTGAGTCTGATGATATATAGTGGGCACCAAAATCACAATGGCACCAAGCAGTGTTGCTGAAACCTGCTGTGCCTACAGAGTCATTGCTGGAACAGATATGTTTCTAGTCTGTGCGTAAGTGTCAGTAATGTCAGGTGCAATGAGCGGAGTGGGTAGCCAGTTCCATATCATCGATCTGTTGACAGCAAAGCTGTTCCATGTTTGTTGTATGTTTGATGTTCATATGTAGGTGTTCCACGTGAGAGGCGAGGTGAAATCTGGCTGCTGTTGGTGGAGCAACACCAGCTGCATCATAACATGAATGAACCGTCAGTAGCAGATTGTGAAGGCTCTGAGAAGTATGAGGACCTGCTTAAGAGACTAACACTTCATCAGCATGCAATACTCATAGATCTCGGCATGTGTAGTTCTGTCATTTTGGATTATATCAGTCTGTATTAACGAATATATTACCACTAGAGCTGTCGAATTAACGCGTTAATTAACGCATTAACGCATTAAAGAATTAATCGCGATTAAATAAATTAACGCCGTTAAAAAAATTTACGTAAATTCTATGAAGCAGTAGTTCCAATATGCAATTGAACTGCGATTATTTGACGATCGAATAATATTCAGTTAATTATTGACAACAAATGTCGGTTAATTGGTCAGTTATGCATCAT
>Ga0209679_1000539_pt1 | contig 14007 bp, 3 predicted proteins | sample WorMetHEROISLAND_4_FD_187408 | JGI IMG/M metagenome (GOLD analysis project Ga0209679, IMG submission 187408) | Marine gutless worms symbiont microbial communities from Max Planck institute for Marine Microbiology, Germany - Olavius sp. 2 HERON... ...
CGATAGGCAACCTAGCTATACAGCTTACAACCCCACTGCTCTTACGTAAACCGTGCGAACTTTTCGCAAGCGTCGCGCGGGTTTGTCAGCGACAGCTGGGCTTTCTTGTTGTGATTGTCTGAGAGTTGCTCAGCGAAGCGCCCTGTGCTGTCAAATTGAGCTAATTGTGTGGGTGCATGGGTGGGTGATTATAGATACAGGTAACGCTTTTATTTGTCAAGCAATATCTCAGGAAATTGAAGTCGAAGCTTTGCATGTAGGTGGTGGGAGGCTGATGCTCGTCAGTACAGCTCATAGGAACAATGCATGTTCACTGTGTCCGGAAAAAAGAGTCTACGGTTTACTACACATGACTTTAAACAAATTTAAGCATATTTCATAATCTTTGGCAAGAATAACCCTGATACTTCATTTTACTAAAAACATTTTAAAATTTACTGGGAAAATTCACCAAGTATTGCTAATGTAATTATGATGTCATCGAAAATGCCACTTTCGGTAGAAGGTAGCATCTAAATTGTTGTTAATATTATTATTATTAATGGAAAAACATTCAATTAAGCCTTTGTGATACGAGGAGAGGTGTTGAAAAAATTTTGTAATAGAAATCTGATAGATTGGAGAAATTGAAATAAATCACTTTTTGGCGAAAATTTACCAATTTGATTTGGTTGATCACCATGTTGGCAATGGATGTTGCCGCAGCACACGAATGTCATTGTGCAGCAGCCGTTAGTCAGCAGCAGTGTCGTTTGGCCGGCGGTGCTTATTTTGAATAAAGTTTTTGACTCCAACATTACATTATTAGCAAGTTTTGTTAATGCTGTCGACAACTCAAGTAGCTACAGGCCAACAGAACTATCTTTTTTTAAAATTTTTTTGTCCATTTTGCTGTGGTTAAGTAATAATACACAATGTTCTATTTTACAAGCTGAAATGGCAGTAATGATTAGGTGAGGTGCACTGTCCATATACTAATAGTTGCACATTATTTTTCAATGTTGCTTACCAAAAATTACAATAATGCGTTAGAATTTGTTAAAGTTATTTTATTTTACAGAACATTGTTTACCCAGATACAGTGAAAATGTCACTTTCAGTGTCACACTTACGTCAGCAGTATGTACTGATATGATAATATTATGGAGTTTTCTAGTATTTTAGTAAAGTGAAATCTCAGGATTATTCATACCAAAAATTATGAAGATATACCTAAATTTATTAAAGTTATGCACAGAATACTGTAGACTTTTTTTCCAGACATGGTGTAGGTACAGCAGTATGGTGGGATGCTGATGTTTCGACTAATGACCAATAAACTTGCTGTGGGAGACTCTTGCCTGTAGGTCCAGTTGACAATAGATACAGTGCATGTAGGTCACTACAACGGCACTGCACTGAGGACCCTGGAGACGTAGGAACCATGCTTGTGTTAAAGTATGGTTAGTATTGTTAGTATTATTTTAATACCTTCCGTCAGTTGATACCTGTGCAAAACATTCTCATTCTTGGTTTCATAAAACAGTGTGTTTTGTTGTGCTTCAGAAACTACGCAACTTGCAACACTGAATCCCGATGCTGTAGTAAAGTTGATGCGTACACATTTGTTTTCACCAGCTCTGCAATCTTGTGATGAAGTCAGTATTGTGAACACTAATTTGTCCGACACCTGGGTTGAAGACATTTGGCAGTATATAGCTCGACATTTCCCTAACAACCTGACACCATTTCACGACCTTCATATTCTTCCAGGTGAAACTGGAAAGCTGATCAAGCTTCAGAGGCACAGTGCAATCATTGTTTTAAATGGCATTGTTTCTGCACTACCAGACCCCATTCAAGAAGTATGCAAAGTTGTTGGTGTACAGCTGGTTAAAAACGTGATTGCTCCTGTATGCAATCATAAAGCAGTTTGGGGAGAGTACATCCTACGACCGGATGCATGTGGAATGATGACTGCACTAACGCGGCTAGACAGCAGTCAGGTTGTGTCAAGGTTTCAGTCTATAAATGATGAAGGTAAGAGAGAATTTCTAGATTATGTGGCAAACGCAGCAGTAAATAATGCAACAGTTTTGAATGAACATAGCTACAGTTTACTGCACATCTTACCAATGTTTCAGGCTGTACGTGGCAGTGGCTTTCAACCATCATCTTTTGTGAGTTTGACTGAAGTGACTATAGCAGCGCCAACAGAATGGATACCAGTCTGTTATCCTGAGCGCTTGCTGGATTCTTGTAGATTGGATATTCAAAAGTTGCTGTTTAAACTGAATGTCAAGACCCTGACTCTTTCAGATGCTCTGACCAGTCTTGTGTTTCCAGCTGTCAACAACAAGCAGTATACACATGAGCAAATATCTGAAGTGATGCGGTTCATTTGTGACAGGTGGTCACAGTTTCAGAATTTAACGTCATTTATAGATCACATGAAGAATGTCAGATTTGTTGAACGACGGAGTGGAGACCTCGTAGCTCCATGTGAACTCTTCAGTCCACATGACTCCATGTTGATGGCAGTGTTCTATGGCGAAGATGTTTTTCCAGTTGGTGTGTTTGCTGAGGCATCATACACTCATGTGCTTAAGCAGCTTGGTCTCAAAGGTCAGGAATCAGTTACAGCAACCGATGTGTGGCACATAGCCAGCAGACTTAATGCAGTGCAGGGCTCTGACACAGATGCTGCATCTGATTGTCTTCACTGTGCTAATGAACTTCTTAGTTTTCTTGAACAGCATTACAATTTGTTGACTAGTTCTGTCCCAAGCTGCAGTGATAGCTTGCTGAATCTTCTTAACAGAGTCAGGTGGGTACCAATTTTGAGACGCAGGCCAGATCGTTACCCCGAGCTATTACCATTTCAGGGTGAAAATAACTGCAGTTTGCTTGCATATCCGTCAGATGTTCTGTCGTCAGAACACTGTTTCCTGATTGGTTCTGTCAGACAGTGTTTAGACGTATCAGTTCATAACATTTCAAGACTTGCAGCAAAGTTGTCATGGACAAGAGAGCCCAACATTGATGATGTTGTTCAACATTTGCAGAATGTGATAGCTGTTTCTACAGACATGGAAAGTATTGATCTAGACTGTGAATGCATTGTAAAAGAGATCTATACACATTTGAATGATCAGGCTTACAAACTGAGTGAATTTGTTCATCAGTTGAATGAGATGACCTGGGTAGTTCATGCAAATGGGTTTGCACGAATTGAACAGGTTGTCAGAAAGAAACCATTCACGGACCTTCAGCCATACGTATATGTTTTGCCACTAGCGTACCAGAAATTTGAGCAGCTTTGGACAACAGTTGGTATGGCCGACAGTTGTAACTTAGTCGTAGTTCTGAAGAGCATAGCCACTTTGCATGAGAGTCAGACATTCTCACAAGACGAAGTGAAAAGAGACTTGCAGTATGTCATTAACATTCTGAATGAAATAGCTGGATTTGAGGACTTGCAGAAGTACCGTGACAGTCTTTTAATTCCAGTGGACACAGGTGACAGATCTCTGCAGATGCAACCCATTGATGAGTGTACATACTGTGATAAGGAATGGTATCAACAGGGCTTTGATGTGTGTGATGTAGCCAATGACGTTTGTCTGGTACACCGTCTTGTGCCCACTAGTACTGCTGAGATGTTGAATATTCACAGCATTGTCAGTCGCATGTTAAAAGCTGAAGAACTTCATATTGGCTTGACTTCTTATGGACAGCAGCCAGAGCCACTTACTAAGCGTCTGAGAAACATTTTGAATGACTACACGGATGGTTTGGCAGTAATTAAGGAACTTATCCAGAACGCTGATGATGCTGGTGCAAAAGAAGTACGATTTTTGTACGACGAACGACAGAATAATGATGCTCGGACAAAGCTTCTGGATCCTAGAATGAAAGATCTCCAAGGACCAGCACTTTGGATCTACAATGATGAATCATTCACAACAGAAGACTTTGAACATCTTGTGAAGATAAGTGGAGGCACAAAAGAGCATTGCAAAGATAAAATTGGACGTTTTGGACTTGGATTCAATGCTGTTTACAATCTAACAGACTTGCCTGCTTTAGTAAGTCGAAATTATGTGGTGTATCTGGATCCTCACACAAAGTATCTCAACAAAGCAATTCGTGATAAAAGTAAACCTGGCATTAAGCTTGACATGACTTCTGACAGAAGAAGTCTGCAATATTTCTCCGATCAGTTCAAGCCATTTAATGGAATTTTTGGCTGTAACTTAAGTGCCAGTGCTGCAAAAACTGATTACCCTGCAACTTTGTTCCGGTTTCCTCTTAGAACCCAAGAGCAGAGTGACTGTAGTGAAATCTGCAACAGACATTACAGCCGAGAAGAAATGATGACTTTGCTGTCACTGTTTCTGAAGTCTGCTGATCACCTACTGCTGTTCACGCAGAATGTAAGAACTGTGTCTGTTTGTCATCTTGCAGCTCACGATGAGCCAGAAAACATAAAAGAGTTATATTGCATTACTAAAAATGTTGAAAAAGTTCTCCGTTTTCCAGAAGTTGATGACAAAACTAATTATTGTGCATTTTTGCAAATGGCAAACAGTTCACTGAAAGCAGAGAATGCTAGTGTCAAGAAGTTGGAATCCTCCTTGCTGCTAAGAATCAATGTTAACAGCAGTGCCATTGCTAGACCATTGTTGCATGCTGATGATGCAGAATCTCATTCAACGCACTGGCTTGTGTCATCATGTATGGGTCAACAAGAATCACTTCAGTTCTCGTATACAAGGTCAGATCTTATCTCAGTTGCGGGAGTCGCTGCTCAGCTAGAGAACCATGACGGTCAGTTTACACCTTACAGTGCTCCAAGCTGTGGCAGTGGCCACAAAGGTGGAATCATTTTTTGTTTCCTTCCACTTCCATTCACTAAAACTACTGACCTTCCAGTTCACATTAATGGATTTTTTGCAGTTACCTCCAGTAGAATGCATCTAGTTGAAAAAACAACAGATGACAAGAGTGACAACCGAGCAGTCTGGAATGAACTGCTGATGAAGGATGCTGTAAAGCTGGCTTATGAAAATCTGCTACAAGATGTGCTACAACTCTGTAAAACTTCAGGGTCGTTGTTGATCTGGCCCATGTACAAACCTGTAGCAGAAGCTGGCATTCTGTCATATATGACTGATAACTTATATACCGATCTCTTTGAAGAAAATGGACCTAAAGTTTGCAAACTAAATGGCAGGTATGTGTCTCTGAATCAGTGCCGTATGCTGGAAGCAGACTTTAGAGAGAGTGAAATTGCTGACGTTGCACTTCAGGTACTGACTGTGCTAACAGAAACTGCCAACTTTGAAGTGATAGATTTGCCGGTACATTTGTTGCACTCCATGCTGCAGACATCTGCCAGTCAACGACTGCAGAGGCTGCAGATCAGCAAGCATGAGTTCTACTTGCAGTGGTTCTTGCCAAATATCAGCAGTGTAGACACAGCACTACGAGAGCAGCTGATATTGTCTGCTTTGTTTGACAGTGATGTGTGTGATTTATTGCACAATTTTCAGTGCATACCAACATTGCCAAATGGCAAGTTGAGGAAACCGTGTGATCTTGTTCATCCACTGTCATGTCTGTCAGTGTTGTATGATGAGGAAGAAGAAAGATTTCCTCTTACTGGAAACCACTGCCATGGAAAATATCAGAAGAGTGACATTTATGCAAAATTGTTGAGCATTGGTATGAAACGTGATGATCTGTCATGGCAAGAACTTTTGGATCGATGTGCCATGGTTCCCCAGAAATGTGAGATTTCTGGCAAACGACTGGCAGTTGTGATCCGTCTGATGAGTGAGAAAGTCGAGCATGTTTCTGCTGCAGATATGGAATATATTGACAGGATAAAGAAAGAACGGTTTCTTCCTGTCCATACCAAACCATCTGCATTTCCATTACCGTGGAAAGGTGATGAGCATGGTAAGTTTACGTCTTGTGAAGAAGCGTATCTCTCAGATGTTCAAAACTTGGTCTGCTGCATTTATCCAGTCATTGATGACAATGTGGCATTCAAGTGTGAGCATACACAGTTAAAAAGACTGTTCGGGTTGCTGGACAAGCCAATCAGCATGTCTACAGTGCTGTGTCAGTTGGACTGTGTCGTCTGTCATGTAAGTGAACATACAAACAGTGCCAGAAAGCTAGAAGAAATATGTGAAGAGGTGTATTCTTTCCTTGGAAAAGAAATTAAAAGCACAGAATATGCACAGAAACTCAAAAATGAACTATGTCAGAAGAAGTGTATATTTGTTTCAAGTAAATGTATGTTTATGCAGCCTGTGCACTGTGCAAAGAAACTTCCAGTAACATCTGAAGCTCTCCTACCATACTTGTATAAAGTTACAAGGACAATGTACACTACCCATGGAGCACTGTTAGATACCATTGGTGTAAAGGAATGTTTTGAAGCTGCAGATTACATAAGAATTTTGCAGCAAATGCACAATGCACACTTGAATGTTCCGATACGTAGTCATGACATGAAAGTTGCACTAAATATCATTAACAACTGTTTAACTCCATGCACCATACTGCCTGAAGATATGCCAGTATATGTGCCAAATCTGGATGGAATCCTGTGTGCAGCTGACACTCTTCGCTTTAACAGCTGTCAGTGGCTTACTGTCGATGATGACATGCTTTGTCATGCAAAGATTCCATATGAAACAGCATGCAAACTTCAGATAAAAACCATAGAGCAAGAATATTTCATGCAGAACTCTATTGGCATTCCATTTGGTCAGAAAGAGAAGTTGGTCACTCGAATACACAAAATTCTTACAGGATATCCATTTGGCAAAGGTATTTTGAAAGAGATGCTACAGAATGCAGATGATGCAGGAGCAACTGAACTTCATTTCATTAATGATGAACGTCAGCTGCCAGCAGAACGTGTATTTGATGAAAGGCTGAAACCCCTGCAAGGACCAGCACTTTGTGTTTATGACAACAAGCCATTCACACAGAATGACATTGCTGGAATTCAGAACTTGGGTGAAGGCAGTAAGAGTGATGACCCAACAAAGACTGGGCAGTACGGTGTAGGTTTCAGCTCCGTCTATCACATCACTGATGTGCCATCACTTCTCACTTTTGTGAATAACGAACAGGTTCTGTGTTTTTTTGATCCACACTGTCGATATGTACCTGGAGCAACACCAGATAAGCCAGGTAGGATGTTAAATAACATATCATCACTACAGACAAAGTTTCCAGACATATTTGATGGCTATTACAATGGCCAACTTGGCGATGAACAAGGTAGTATATTCAGACTTCCATTACGAAATGATGACATTGCTAAAGAATCGGAAATTTCACAGAAGCCTGTTTCATCAGAAGATATACTGAATCTTTTTGCAGAATTTAAGAGTGACATGTATATGTCACTTTTATTTCTAAATTCTGTGAAAAGGATTTGTTTGATGAGTGTGGATGCAGAAACGGGCTTGCTGACAACAACTTACTCTGTGACAGCAAAACTGTCCCCAGATGCTGAAGAGAAACGAGAAAGATTTCAGAAGTTAGTGAAGGAAACTGCAAGACAACTGAAAGATGGTGAATGCTTGCTGAAGGATGTTGGTGTGCATGAAGTTACATATCGTCTGATAACTGAAGACAGCAATGGTAGCTGTGACGAATGGACTATCGTGCAGCGGTTCGGATTTGAAAATCCTGAACAAATTCCACACTGTGTTAATTTTGCACATGAATGCAGAGATCTTGCACTTCTACCGCGAGGTGGTGTTGCATACCAAACCAACAGCAGCCGTAAATATGGCAGCAAGTCAAGTCAGCTATTTTGTTTTTTACCACTACCAGGACAGCTGAAGCTTCCAGTCAGTATAAATGGGCATTTTGTTCTAGATTATGAAACTCGACAGTGTTTGTGGAGAGGTGACAAAGCTGATTATAAGACAGAATGGAATAACTGCCTGCTGGAAAAGGTAATCACTCCAGCCTACTGCACACTAATAGATATGATGCGACAACAAATGCTGGCAAGTCAGCAGCAGTTACGTGCAAAGTATTTTGCACTTTTTCCAAGTGTGAATGATGGTGACAGTTACATTTGTAAGTTGTCAGTGGCGATATATCGGCGTCTGCAACACATGAGTGTACTACCTGTTCATAATATTGACTCCGTCAGTGAACAAGACAAGTTTCTGTGGATTAAACCTGTGAAGGATGAAACTGTTGAGGGATTTTTTGATGATCTTGGACCAGGCGTTAGAAAGAATATGGAGTCTGTTTTTCCACCTATATCATCTAAGAAGGTCACTGGCAAAGAAAACCATGAAATTGTCAAAGATGTTCTTATTAACTGTGGTTTCTTCTTGTTTGTGTGTCCTATGAACATCTGTGAGAACTTTCAAGTGGCTGGAGTTCAAGTGAAGAAAGTTAGTCCCAAAGCAGTGCTTGAATTCTTCAGATCTTATCACATACCAGATACAAGATGTCGAGTGACGGAAGTTGACGTTCCGATCAGTGATACTCCATTTAAGGATGTGAAGACAATGCGCACACTGCTAGAGTATTGTACGCAAGCACCAGAATACAAACAGTTACTCAATGGATCACCACTGCTGGTCACCAGTGACGGTTTTCTGCGAGAATTTGATGACTCATCAGTGAAGTATGAACCTCGTTTTGCTGATATATTGCCTCACATCCCTGATCATTTTTTGCACAAAGAAGTTTTCTCAGTTCTGCAAGTTGACGCTGGATCTGGTCTTCATCTTTGTAAAATGCTGACTATGGAAAACTTTGTTACAGAACTTCCAAGCATTTTGCCACTTGATGTATTCTATGGCGCTGAGAAGCGTGTAGCATTCAGCCAGTTAGAATGTTTGTCAGTTCTTCAGAATGCTACGGGTTGGATTCAGCAAGTTTGGGCATTCTTGCAGAGTCTGACAGACAACTCACCACCACAACAAATAATTGCTGTTCTAAAGCCATTAGCAGAGTGGTGCATATTACCTGCCTGCAATATGAGTCAGCGACAACTCATTCCTGTTATGAATGCACACTGTGTATTACTGCGAACTAGCAGCATTTTTACAAATGCACTGGATAACGTTCTCTGTAAACTGGATGTTCTGAGGCCTTTGGTTTTAGGTCAACGTGACGGCGACTGTGATTTTTATTACAGAGTGTTAGGCAGTATCGAAAATGCAGAGAACGTTATTAATGCAGTGGAAGAAGCCCAAGAACATGGACATTGCTTGCATTGCGAACTGACAATCAGTCATAGTGAAACTTTGCTAGATTACTTTATGAAGCACATTTCTCTTCTGGAGCAAACACCAAACTCAATTCCCACACTTCAGAGACTACCAATCTTCTGCACCATTCACAATAAACTGATCAGTATAAAAGATTGTTGCGTGTATGTTTTGCCAAAAGGCATTCCATTCACAGACATGGAAGCATGGTCTACAACTAGTGGCACAGTATTTTTGAAGAGCAATTTCAAAATGAAAAAATTATTTGAGTTTTTGGGATGTAAACATCTTACAGACACCGAAGTTTACTGCTCTTTCATTTTCATGCATTTTGAAATGTTGTCCCCTCGTGGCCGCTACGAACATCTGTTGTATGTTCGAGACAAGCTATTGCCAAGATTGGAGTCTACACTTGAGCATAATACACTTGTAGGAGAACTCAGAACGTTGCATTTTATACCAAGAACATGCTCAGGTCACGATTGTGATTTAGCAACTGCATCTGAGTTTTTTGACGACTCTGTTGAGCTGTTTCGTGCTATGCATCCAGCAACAGATTTTGTGCCTAAACCATATCAAGACAATGTATGGACTCTGTTTTTACGAGAATGTGGTATGATACATGACGTGTCACAGGAAAAGTTTCTGCACTATGCAAAGCAAGTAGCTGTTTCTGGTGAAGGTGGCATAAGTAAAGAAACAGCTATGCAGTCTAATGCACTGCTAAAGCACTTGCTTACCAGACAAGATGTGGATGATCACCATTTCCTTCAGAAGCTTAGGAACATTGCATTTATTGTTCCGCACTGTGTTGGACCAGTAAAAGAACGTTTATATCCACAGTTTGGGAAACGGAACAGCAGCAGCAGAAGCCTGCAGCTTGTTGCATTTGAAGGCTCTGTCAGTAGCACTTGGGCAAATGCCATATGGTCTGTTCAGTCTACAGTCAGTGCATCTATTTTCAGACCAAAGCCTGCACGTCTTAATTACGTTTGTTCTCAGCTGAAATTTGATCAAAAACCAAAGCTGCAGAATGTTGTTCAACATGTTCAACTATTATGTACCAAGCTGGTTTCAAAGATTAGCCAGATGCAACCTTTGGAGGTTGGTGTTATCAGTGATGTACTGAAGTCTGTGTACAACATGTTGCAGAAAGAGGATTTGCCAGATGCTGTAATAACTGTGTTAAGCACATCACCTTGTGTTATTGATGTTGAGAGGCACCTGTTACTCAGACCACAACAGATAGTCCTACGGATGCCAGAAGAAGATGAAATTGAACCATATCTTATTTCCATTCCACTTGATTTAGGCCCATATAACGCCTTGTTCAGCAAACTTGGTTCTAGTCCGTCATTGACAATAAACCATTATATCATGGTTTTACAAACTATTTACAAAGTACCCAGTGCAGAAGACCTGCATCCTAATGAAATGAAAGCTGTGCATAAAGCAATGAAAGGCTTTTTCACCAATCTCAAATCACTAGAAACATGTGATTCTCTGACTAGTAAGTTATACTTATTAGGAAGAGACAAGAAAATGCACAAGGCTTCAACACTAATATTTGATGATCTGATGATGAGGAATGAAATCACAGACTTGGGTCAACCTTTCTTTGTAACACTAAGAAAGTGTGATATCGACATTTCAGTTTTTGAAACTCGTCAGCTACTCAGAAAGTTGCCTGCTGCTGCACAACCACAATTCCTGTCTGCAATTGTAACAGAGGTTATGGATACTAATCACGAAGTTGTGGAATGTGAACTAGCAGATTGTCTCAATGCCAAACTACAATCAGAACAGTTCAAAGAAGCCATTACCCGCCTCATGTTGCACTCACTTCACAAAGATGTAGAAAAACAAGACATGGAACTTGTTAATAATGATGCTGAAAGACTGAAGATGATTGAGATTGTTGCAGTTAATCAATTAAAGACCTGCTTGACTTTGAAAGGAGAGAGAATTGCAGAACATAGTCCAATACTGTTTACAGTATGTGAAAACAGCAGTGGTGCAACCAAGAGGAAAGTTTATTTCTGTGTGCAGAAGAATCAGGATAGATTGTTCTGTAAGTTTTCTGAAATAATAAATGATATCATGAGCGACTATCCCAAATTAAGTTCAGCTTCCATTTCATCAGTTCTTCGTTGTCCGCTGAACACAGAACATAATGAGTTGGATTTGCTGGACATAAAGCAGTATACAAGAAATCCAACAAATCAGGAAACATATCTGCCAGTACCAGGAACATTTGTTCCTATTATTCACCATCATTTACTGAGACAAGACATTACTGTGATGAAATCTGGAGACTATGCAGCGCTTGAGAAATATGATCCAGCAGAGAATGATGAGCCTGGCGAACCCACGTACATTATCGTTCAAATAATTGAACAGAAAAATTGTGATATAGCTGTTGCACCATTTGACGCTAAGTACGCCGTAGACATTGGTCGAGGCCAATCAGCAGTCGTTTCTGCAGCGTCGCTGTACATATTTTCACGACATGTGATCTGTGCAGCATCTGTTGATGAAGAGTCTGATGAAACAGAGTTTGTAAAGAATCATCCAATGGATTATGATGATGTCATTAACGACCTGAAGATAACTCTTACAGACGCATGGAAAATAGAGCAACCAGACAGAAATAAAATTCTTAAGCGTCTGATACTTCAGTGGCATCCGGACAATAACAGTGACATTTCTGACTTAGCAAACAGAGTTACTCAGTTCATTCTGTTTGCAGCTGATCGTCTAGATCGCGGTTTGCCACTGAATGACAGTAATGCAGGAGCGGCATCGTCATTGTCACAGTTGGCTTCAACACCTGTGCCTTCAACTATGTCCAGCAGCAGCAGCAGCAGCTTCAGTCACAATTACTATCAATACATGAGTCAGAGAGCTAGAGAACATCACCAGCAACAGAAGGAGTATGTGCAGAATTACGAACAAAACACGTCACATGTTGTAAAAAGGAAGAAACAACACTTTTTCCAAACTTCCTACTCTGCAGTGAACCCGCAGCCGGGAGAAGGTCGGCGCTGGTTGAGACAAGCAGAGATGGACGTCCAAGCAGCAAAAAATGACGAAGATGCAGAGTCAAAAGCATATGAATGGGCTTGCTACAAGTACTATAAGGTAGACTTGTTCATCATTAGAGTCTTAGCCTTCAGTTAAGCGAGAAGACTAGATCAACAGTCACTAAACAAACAGTGCCGTGCATGTCTAAACATCTGTCTTAATTCAGATTTCGTTGTAGGCTTCGAAAGACGCATGTTTTTTGCAATGGAGTAATTGCTGTTCAGGGTCATCCAAGGTCACTGATTTTGGTACCAATTGAAAGCGCGTATATGCAACTTCCTATTAGTCATCAATAGTAACCTTGGGCCTATCTTGCCCCGTTTCAAAGATATTGCAGGTTTTCTGTTGAAAACCACCCCACCCCTATTCCACCAGAATTTTGGGGTGTTCCCATAGGACTAGATTGCCGATGTTGGGGCTCCGAGGAGCGAAGACCCTAAGCTAATTATCCGTGTACTTTCGAACTAACCCAACTTATGTGGCCACGGTACATCAACGTCACGGACAGACAAAGAGACGGACGACTTACAATAGCAGTACTGCACTATACATAGTGTGTAGCGCAGTAAAAACTGAACAATTATACAAGAATTAAACGGGAATACATCAAGCCTAAAATATCTTAGTGTATGGCGTTAATAGCAAAAGTTAGACGAAAACATTAGAAAACAGATAGTTCAAACCTCCGCTGAGCAATCTGTTCTATTTTGCAGTGCAATAAAATATTGAAATTAACAGGTGCTGTAACAAATGTGCGTATTTATCGGTGTACTTGATACAGCAACATATACAGAATTCACAATGCAGAGGGTTCATCCATCCAACTTCGTTTCTTCCACTTGTACCCGTCTCCACACACCTTCCTATTCCCCAACTTTTTGTTCCTCCTTAATCCAGCTAAGGGGCATGGGGAGCGCCGTAAGCTCCCTAGCGGATCTAGGCGGAGCCTGGCAGCCAAACGCATTTTGATGTATTTTGAGGTACCATTTCAAGTATTAAAACATGCGCATCTATTTACCATAGCAGCAGAAAGAGAGAACTTTACATGCCAATGGGCTATTTTTATGCCTCTGACAACTGTGACTGGAGGCATTATATTATATTCGTGTTGTTCGTGAGTCTGTCTGAGTCTGTGTGTCCCGAACGTTATCAACTGGACGGAATTTTACTAAACTTTCAGCCTTGATGCATTTTGGGACAAGGATGAACTCTTCAGTATTTGGGGTCAAACGTCAAAAGTCTAGGTCACAGCATAACCAAGTGCCCAGCGGGCGGATGTATCCAGAGTTTGACAGCGTGTGTCGAGTTCTAATTTCTAGTTAGTACTGAAAAAGAAGTACGAAACGTACTTTGGACCCGGAAGGAGTGCGTGCAACAGTTGTAACAGCTGGCTATTGTACACACGCTGAGCTGACCAGCGGGCATGCTTTGGCTAGCTGTTAACTTACAGTTGTTGTGTGCACTCCCGGGTCTGTGCTAATTAACTAGCTAATTACTCATTAATTAGAAATTAATTTTAAAATCTCAGACGGCAGATCTGTGGGGAATATCAGCACGAATGTGTATGCAAAGTTTCGTTGCGCTCTGCTGCGTAGGAATTTTTAGAGAACTGATAACAACAACAAGAACAACTAGAGTGGCTTTTTGGGACCCGTCTTCTGGGTCCAAAAATTCC
>Ga0209679_1000540_pt1 | contig 14006 bp, 9 predicted proteins | sample WorMetHEROISLAND_4_FD_187408 | JGI IMG/M metagenome (GOLD analysis project Ga0209679, IMG submission 187408) | Marine gutless worms symbiont microbial communities from Max Planck institute for Marine Microbiology, Germany - Olavius sp. 2 HERON... ...
CATGGCATTGCACAGCCTGATGGTCGCCCATTGGGTGGGTCAGAACTCCGGTCCTATTTTTGACCGTTTTTGGACCAAAGTACACCAAATTAAGTTTGCTTGTGCGGGAGTGTCTGTAGTTCGTAACGCCGTTTTCCGATTGACGATTTCTTGTTGCGTTCCGGAGATACTCGCAATCAAGTCGCGAACTCATGCCAAGATTTTGCTGTTTTTGGGCCGCCAAATTTCGGGGGGAAGGGGCCACCCAAATTTCTGACCGAATTGTGTAAATCTGGGTCACCGTCGAACATGTGGCAAAGTTTGGTGACGATCGGCAAACCGACCTCGGAGGTAGGCAGCGAAAAAAAGAATAATAAGATCTAAACTACAGCGGTAAACAGAATAGCCTAGGCCGTAATAAGCAATGCCAAAGCACTGTTTGTATTGAATGAATAGCTGAAGAAGTTCTTTGCCGCAGTATTTGTGTTCTGTGCATTATACTGACTAGCGCTATCACTGTGGGTACTAGTATGCTTAGTTACTTGCTTACTTGCTTACTTAATGGTGGTTACCACTTTCCTGGTTAGTCATCCTTCAGTGCTTTGGTACTGTTGGTTGGGTGACAGGAAGGGCATCCAGCCTGTAAAAGTTCTGCATTAACAGTTCCCAAAAGTTTAGTTTGGGGAACCGGCCTAAAGCGGTCCACACAAGTGCAATACAACTACAAAACCGTAATACAAAAATGTTGTTGTATTGCAGCAGTCCGCACAAGCGCAATATAACTGCAATACAAGTTTTTTTTACAACCGCTGCAAGTAGCCTGCAAGTTTTCTGCAAGCTTGTATTGCAGCGTTGTATTGCAGCACAAGTGCAATACAACTGCAGTACAAGAAAAAATTTCTCGTATTGCAATTGTATTGCACTTGTGCAGACCGCTTAACCTGGAGTAACCTATCCTGGAATAATTCTGGAAAAATGGGCCGGCTAAACAAAATGGAACGTGTGTGTGTGTGTGTGTGTGTGTGTGTGTGTGTGTTAACTGATCTGGGTAATGTCTTAATACAGGCGGTGCAGTTGCTGGTCTGTGATTGGCTACTGACTACAAGAACGGAGGTGTGGCAACGCGACTGTGCTGCGTTGGCAAGTACGGATAAAAACGATGAGGAGACGGTTACCACGACGACGGTGTTTGCTGACGATCTGATGTCATTCCAGCAGGACCTTGCGAGCCTGCGTCGTCTGGCACACGACTGGCGCGCCGCCATGACAAAGGTCTGTCTGCCAGACTGGATACTGTAACGAGTTTGTAAAGTACATTTAGTAAAATACTGGAGGAAAGATTTTGACAAAATCGGTGTGATTTTTGGAGCACAGAACCCACAGTTTTGGAGAACTCCAGTTCGGGTCTTGTACAATGTGACCAGAGCCTAGGCCAACCCCATGCCAAGTGGCATCTTGATCTGTCCAGCTTCTTAGCCACGAATCACCTGTTTCAGCATCAGCCGGCTATGATTTTATGCCAGCAGCGATAATAGTAATAATAATAATAGGGCTGATAATGTTTATGGTGCTGTCATCATAGCTCAAAGCCGCTGCGAGAGTTCACCCGGTTCATATGATGAATGTGGAACGGCGCCAAGCGGCCGTCGACCCTCAGAGCAGGTCAAACGACCCGGGCTGTGAGTCCGCCTGTAGGCTGCCAGAAGCCGCACCCAACATCGCCATTTATTATTATCAATCAGCTTGAAAGCTGATACTCATTTTACCATCTCACGGAGGGTAGACTTAGGCACTGCAGTAAGGGTGTGCAGCCCGTGCCCACGGCTGTATATCACAGTTGTTTTTACGATAAACATGCAACTGCCCACGGTGGTATTTGAACCGTGGTCCTCTCACACTGTGACCTACATAATCAAGCGATATATGGGGTTCATATGTTGTTTAAATGCTTCGTGATGTACCCGGTAGTTGAACAGTACAGTGTTAACAGTTTGCTAAAAGTTGACAACTTTGTGGACTTCAGGGAACTATTTTTAAAAAGTAAATGGAAAGGTTGAGGTACTTGGTATACAGGCTGGCCACTGTATCTGGAAAATGCGTGAAACATTTTTTTCCAGTTTTCAAGGCCACGGAAAGTCGTTGACAATGGATTTGGTTGTTGAAAGTCCTGGAATTTAGCTTAATAGGTCCTTGCTGGTGATATGGATGTTTGGGCATGAGGCAAGTATGACAGTGATAACAACATTGCTGATGATACAGGTGTATGAGCATGAGGCGATGGTGCGAGTGATGGCTGGCGCTAGTCCTGCACGCAGCTTCCAGCGTCACCACGGCTCCACTCTGCGCAGGCGACATCGCCAACTGTCGGCAGCTGTCGCTGCTGACAGACTCAAGAATGCTGTACCAGGTACTCAGTTTTTTATCTCGTATATTTCTGTCTTTGTTCTTGACTTTAATACTTTGATACAGTAGGCCATCAGTAATGACATCTTGTCTATAAAAACATTCCAGTTGTCTCCCCATTTGAGGATCCTAGCTAGTACTACTGCTGCTGCTGCTGCTGCTGCTGCTGCTGCTGCTGCTGCTGCTGCTGCTACTACTACTACTACTACTACTACTACTACTGTTATATTTTTTTGCTGCAGCTGCTGCTGCTGCTGTGACTTTTTCTTTATTTAGCAGAAAGACGTAACTTTATACGGCTTTGTATAATGTAATACTGGGCTAAATTTCAGTTCTGGAAAAAAATAACCTCAGCTTGAACCCCAACAGCCTACGTTAGCCTGTGTTTAGGAGTCTGCAGGGGATCATCCTTAGCCAAAAACGGTTTTGTGTGAAAAATGATGCACTAAGTGGAGCACTATAAGCGATATAGTGAATGTCAGTATTACTTACTGACTTGATGACGTTAAATGCTGTATTACGTGCTGAAAACTACGATAGAATAGGTCTGGAATGGAAAAAATTGCGAGGATGCGTGAAAGTTCTTGAAAAGTCTTTGACTTTATTTCCCAAGAAGAGTGGCCGCCCTGCGTCTGTATGCATGTTAAGTTTTATAGTACCTCGTGTGTACAGTTGACTCGGGAAGTAACCCGACAACGACGGTATGTTTTGTGCATGCAGGAAGATCTGTTGACAATAAGGATGAAGATGAGAAAGAGTTTCGGCAGCGACAGGATGCCGACACCAAGCTGTCAGCATGCAGCCAGAACATGTCGACGCTGACACCGACACAGCTGTCTTCAATGATGACCAACGCTGCCACGACCTACGAGAAGCTCGGAGACCGCAAGGCCGTCCAGGATTGTCTCAATGTTATGACCCGGTTAACGGACACCAACAGCGCCACCTGCTGATTAACTGAGAACTTAACACTGTTACATGACCTCTCATCTTGGTGGGATGGCTTTTTCACTTACCTGCTTAATATAAAATTTTCGAAGGTTAACAGTACGGTTTCACTATGTTTGTATTTTTTGCATGTGGCAAGTGATCGGAGTTGATAGGAGGAGCAGAGAGGTGCCAATCCCTGCTTGGCACAGTATGCTATCCTCCTGTCTAGACCCAGTACAGTTGCAGTAAATGTGAATTGTTGTTGTAGGCGGAGTAATATAACAATGATGCCTAATTTGGCACGGTGCTTGTTGGAATGTGTGCTGTGCAAAACCAGTAATTATAAATTGTTTCAGAACTCCGGTCCTATTTTTCGCCGTTTGTGGAAAGTTCACCTGTGCGGGAGTGTCCGTAGTTTGCAACGCCGTTTTCCGATTGACGATGTCTTGTTGCGTTCTGGAGACATTCTCGATCAAGTCGCGAAGTTGTGCAAAATCGAGCCAAAATTTTGGTGTTTTTGGGCCACCAAATTTCAGGGGGAGGGGGCCACCCAAATTTCTGACTGCATTTTATAAATCTGGGTCACCATCGAACATGTGGTCACAATCGGCCAAGCGACTTTGGAGATTAGGCGGCGAAAAAGAAGTTCTAAACTACAGAGATAGAACAGAATGGCTGGCAGCCAGCATAGGTAACGTGCGGCCATAATTATACAGCATGCAAGTAAATGGTGATAAAAATTAATTTTTCTAACCGTACTAATATCGGTAATGTTACGACGACCAAAACTGAATAAAACAGACTTTACATGAAAGATATGAACACGACATGGAAAGTGGTCAGTATCTGGAGAAGAGTAGAGGATATGAACTGTCCGATATGCAGGTCATAGGAAGGAAGGACTTAAGGTCCACCGATGTTTTAAAAATGTGCCAATAAGAGTCGTTATACACTCTGATTGTGGTCCGTGATGGAAGGCCAGGATACCCTTGGTCTATTCTGTGTGATGCCATCATGCCACTGTGCGCCAGATGTGTGAGTTAACGTTGTATAAAAAGCCTTTTTATACTCGTTGAATATGCGGCCGACGAACCGAGTAACCAGCAAAAACTGCTGCATTGTTAATGTGTGTAAAGTAAATTAATTTGTATATATTGCATATTGTTTGTTTTTACCCTTTAGTGCTTTAATTGGATGGCAGGAAGTGTGAAAAGACCTGTTCGAGCAATTGCTGAAAGTCCATTTTTCTGGGTCTTGGCCTAACTTGGAGTAACATTGGCAAAATTGTACAGTTAAACAGTTCTAAACTAGCAGTATTAGGTAGTTGTAGTTGTTTTTTAGAATTTGTTTTGCTGCTGAACGGTACTATAAAACGTATTTTTTGCATGCATCAGATATTCGTGAGTAGGATAAAATCGCGAAATTAAATACCCGCAAAAATTCAGGTTTGTCCATGAAAGGTCTGGTGAATACTAGTAGAACACTGGGAAAACGCCGATTTAAAATGCGTTCCAAAATCGCGAAATTAAGATGCAGCGAAAATACAATGTTTTACAGTAATGTATGACATTTTACCGATATTTGTCGTGACTCGTGATGAGTTTAAAGATAGAAGTCGCCGACATCACAAGCAGCAACCACAGTGCGCAGTAGTTTGAACATAAATGGCAGATTTAATTGTCGTCATGTACATCTGCCTTGAATGATGATGAAGCTGTGGGGTCGCGTGCTTATTCATTGAACTGGCTTTAGCCTGCATCCATAGCACTTAATAGGAACTGTTAAAAATAATTTTGTTGCTTACTAGCTACAGACGGGACAGTCATTTTCATCACGTACTGAAGCTTGCTGTGGATAGGGTTGCAAATAAGACATTTTAATAGAAATCGTAAAGCAGTGAGTAATGAAATCGAGTTACATACTTTTGTGTATAAGTAATATACATATATGTGTTCCAAAAAAGCGGAATCCCGGTTTTAATTTTGCGATAACTACTAAAAACTTAGTGTGTACCAATTTTAACCATTTTTACTGTTACAACAGAGTAAGTAAGCAAGTATGGAACAATTACTGCTACACTGTTTTGAGTAAGTTTTAAAATGTTACACTAACATTTGAAAATGTAGCATCAATATTAGCAGTAGTGTGTGTTTTGCTGGGTAGGGGGTTACAGAATAAAGGTGAGGTGGCAGGCGTAATTTGACTTTTATGCGTCATACATTTCTTGTTGTAATAGTAAAAAATGGTTAAAATCGGTGTACATTTAACGGAAGTTAACACAAAATTAAAACCGGGGTTCCACCTTTTTTGGAACGCCCTGTATATTTACTGTGGTGGCAGATTTTCGTCTTGTCTGGTTGTTTTTTTGTACATTTTACTGGTAACAGTTGAAGAAAACCGAATGTGTATATGTCTACTGGCGACGTTGTAGTGACGACGTGATGACATTTTTGTTGTTGATTGTGCACGTTGTCATTCGATTGTATTAGTAGTTTAGTTTTTTTTCTACTCACAATGCACACATTCACACCAAATTCACTGTTTGTTCTGTTGACACGATAGGCTACTTGATCGCTATGTAACACTTTCATATGTCTCACTGGAGCTGTTATTGTATCTGATAAATTGTTGGCACTGTTGTTCTCTCGTGGTAGTTGTAAACAGCAGAATAAAAAAAGATGTGTATATATGTTGTCCATAAAAAGTGTTGGTTTACTTTTTTAGAGTGATTTTATCAAGTCGTAACTGGTGTAAATAATTTTTACACAGTGAAAAATTCTATATAGAGATATGCTTGTAGTAAGATTTCCACCTCGCGGTAGGTGCGTAGGCACACTGTCTGCTAAAAGTAGAAAACGGTTAAAATTGAGATGTTAGTGAAGGCAGAATTTTGTTGTAGCACGTAAAGGCGTGTCATATTTCAAGTATACAAGTCACAGAGCAAAGAGAACACTGTGACTGGCTCCAATGACGCTGACTCATGAATATTTGGCAACACGCACGAGACCGCTAAAATGTTTTGCAAGATTTTTACAGTGCCTAAAACATTTTAGACGTGGTTACGTGTAAAATAAAACATTTGCAAAAATGTTTTACAGCCGCGGAAAGTCGATGGCTCTAAAACGTTTGTGCAAATGTTTTATTTTACATGTCCACCGTCTAAAACACATACATGTACAATCCTTTATTCGCCGAAAAAAAACAGTAACAGCAGAAAGACAGAATTTATTCGGCTTCTTGCAGTATAATATTAGGCTATAATTTTGTTCTGGATGGGGTTCGAACCCAACAGCCTGCGTTAGCCTCATTTAGGGGCGTAGGCGGCGACTTTTATGTTTTTCTCTGGATGCAAGCTACCACGTGAAAGCCGTGGCTATTTTATGCCAACCAGCCACTGTCGCGGTCCTTCAATTATACTTGTATACTGCGTACTCTACCACATAGTTACGTACAGACTTACTTGGTAATTATGATGTAGACCTAATAGATATAGTTTCTGAAGAGAAAAGACGGTTCACATCACTGTACTGAAAAGGCGCGAAAATACCGTTTATTTAAACGTAATAATGGGTAGGTTAAACAGGCCTAAGCTACACGGCCCAATTCTTCTAGGTGCGACGCATCCAGAGAACTTTTTCTCTGGCAGTGCAGGGGATCGTCGTTAGCCAGTAACGGCTTGCTGTTTAGGCTTGAGAAGGGTTCTGAAAGTTGTTTTCCCAGGATACATCAGCAGTCTCTCGCTGTCGACGTAAAAATTTCTCTGTTCACACTCCTGTTTCAGCGCGTTGATTTGCGTCCCGGATGTGGTTGGCACACGCGGGCTATCACCCGTGTTTTTTTGTACTAGCTCTGGCTTTCACGCGCTATCATGATGCCATCGAGCGCGTGATGTAATTATTCGCATGTCCTGGTTAGAAAGTCCGTTAACGTTTCATATCATTCACAATCACACTGTCACGACAGTCGTTAGCTCGATCGCAGCGGGCTCGTCAGCTCGAAAATAATTGGCAAAACTCTTGTTTGCGCTGTCGAAAGTTCTAGAACGTTCAGATCGTTTTACTGTGTTCTCCGACTCGTTCAGGTATACACTCAGCGCTATCAGATTAAGCAGCGGACAGTGCTTGAACCCTGAACAGACAACGCCGCAGGACTTTTCTTGTGAGCGCTGCACCTTGTCGTGCCCATTCAGAGGATGTTTCTTTTCAGACTGGCCCCATTTCTGGGGCCGTACTATTTATGGCCTGTAAAGGGTTAAGCTTAAAGGGTTCCGCACAAGTGCATCAAGAAGATGCAATCTGCGACGTCCTTGAACAGTGCTTTGGCCAATTAAGTGACCAGACTAGTCCACTGAACCTGTTACGCTGTACTTCCTGTTGAACATGGCAGCCGCTGGTGCCTCGTCATCGTCGTCGAAGTCTGATCTGAAATGGCAAGTAACTGAAATCGCTCGTTGTCCTATCTGCCTCGACGACGTCAAGTGCCCCAAATTACTGCCGTGTCTTCACTCGTATTGTTTCCATTGCCTACAGGAATATTGGAAAGGCGCGAATCCCGGAGATGAGGCGTTTTGTCCGGTGTGCAGGAAAGTACTAACAATACCAGACGAAGGTTTAGAAGCACTGCCTCACAATTTCTTTCTGCAGAACTTGCTGGACGCCAGAGAGGCTTCCAAGGGTGATGCGTTGTGTGAGTCTTGTGAGGAAGACAGTAAAGAAACTGGAGAGAACACTTCACCAGCAACCATTTACTGCATGGACTGCAACCAGAAATTGTGTAAGCCGTGTAGCAGACCACACAGGGCGATGAGAGGAGGACCACACCAGATGAAAGAACTGGGAGACGAGTTGTCCGTCGAGCTAATACAACAGCGAAGAAGCTACTGCGACAAGCACGCGGGAAAACAACTTGAACTGTATTGTTTCAACTGCGAAGCGAACGTCTGCATGAAGTGCTTTGCGGTCGAACACGCCCAGCATAAGTGTCAGGAAGTGGAAAAGGTGGCGGGAGATTTTTCGAGGTCGTCTGAAACCGACGTAAAACGCATTCTCCTGCGAAGCGCTGAGTTTTGTAACGCAGCGGCGCAGGCAGATGCGCAAGATAATGAGCTGGTAAGTGTCGTACAGGACGCAGGGGCGTGTATAAAGCAAGTAGGTGAAATAGTGAAGCGTAGGCTAGACAAGCAAGTAGACGGTTTACTAAAGGAACTTGAAACTTTCAAGAAAGCTAGCCAGGAAGAACTAGCAAGCCGCAAAGAGGGACTTCAGTTGGGTCTAACGGCGATGGAGAGTTTCACGGCGTATTCGCAGGAACTGATGTCTAAAGGATCTCCTTGTGACATTACGCGCATTGCTAATGACTAGCACGCGCGAGCAGACGAACTGCTACGGACTTGCGTTACTCCAGTTGACTACTGCGCTCCGGACATAAAGTTTGTTCCCGTGAATACAGATGAGCTGACTGGACCACACCGTGAACATAACCTGGTTGGTCGTGTCTTCACGTCGACTGCCGCAGGTAAGTTGCAAAAGTGGAGTTTCTGCAGTGGCAGTTTTAGGGTCCGAAAATGGGTGGGCTAACGATGGGCTGAGCTGTCGACGGATCGAAATCGGAAGGGCCGTGGCGAAGGTGGGGTTCTTAGAGAGGGGCAGCGGGTCCCCTCCCCACCAGCTAGGGGGCTTGGGGAGCGCTGTAAGGTCCCCCAATGTGGTCCCGGGCGATGCCCCCACCGAAGTTGGTTTTGGTGAGATTTGAACGCGTCGAGTAACAACAATAATTTACCGGAAACTTGAGATTCACGTCACTCACCACCATATGCGTAAAGTTCAATACGCTACCAGGCTTGAACCCTCCCAGTAATTTCAGCGTTCAGCCTCTCCACCTAATGGCACCTATTGATCCCCGATAATGCCTCCGCCCGCCACCGATAGCCGTGGCAGAGACGTTATGTTTTCAGGTTGTCTGTCCGTGAGTCACGTACTATACAAAGGCGTGTGAAGTTTTGTGTCTTTCCGCTGTTGCCTTTTGTCGGTGAATAAAGTTTTTATGTGTGCGTTTTATAACGTGAAACGTGTTATTTTTACCTTAAAATGTACGAAAATGTGATTGGCCAGGGTGTTTCGCCCGGACTCGCTGGGGAGTTGGAGTCATTGGAAAGGCGATGTGTGAGTTTACCTTCATTCAGATTTTCGTGTTGGGCTCCGAAAAACACCTTATTTTGAAGTAGAGTAGATGATGGCCGTTCAAGGTCAGCCAAGGTCGCTGATTTCGGTACCAGACGAAAGCGTGTATGCAACTTCCATCTTTGGTAAATGGTAAAGCAGAAAGATAGACAAATTTGCATGCCTTAGTACACTACTGGGCTATAGATTGTATTCTGAAAAGAAAACTATCTAGTGGGGAGTTAATAAACAAGCAAATCCTCCTCTGCGAAAGCCACTTGTGGGAATGGATGTAGACGGTTGAACCCTATCGTGCAATCCTGCGAACGCTACTGCGTGTGTGTACTGTGAGCAGTTTAAATTTGATATGGTACAGAATAAGATAGCTTACGCGTTAATTTTAATTTCGTAACATTAATTACCGCGCGATGCACGTAGTGCTAGCGCGGTATTGCTATCGTAATGTCGTCCGTCCGTCCGTCTGTCCGTCCGTCCGTCTGTGACGTTGATGTACCGTGGGCATATAGGTTGGACTAGTTCGAAGTTAATTACACGAATAATTAGCATAGGGTCTACGCTCGGCGGAGCCACAACATCGGCAACCTAGTCCAAAGAGAACACCCATAAAATTCGGGTGGAATAGGGGTGGGGTAGTTCTCAGCAGGAAACCTGCAATTTCTCTGAAAGGGGGCAAGATAGGACCAAGGTTACTATTGATGACCTATAGGAAGTCGCATAAGCGCTTTCGATTGGTGCCAAAATGAACGACCTTGGATGACCTTGAGGGGCCATTATGCACCGGACTTAAAAACACGTGCGTCTTTCGGAGCCTAACGTTGTCTATTTGCTAACGCGCGTAGGAATACGAACGGTGAAGAAGTTACCCGATTTCGACTGGTACAACAAGGTGGTCGGTCTGACGTGCCTCGACGACGAGCTGTTCGTGCTGCGCAACCGATACAAAGATGACGACTACAGCAGCGACGAAGAGGAAGATCAAAACTATCATGTGGAAGTCTATTCGACGAAGAGCTCTGCCAACTACACAGGACTACGCGAGTTCTCTGCCAACGGGCGTGGCACGGATATTGTATCGTGCGAACGACGTCGCTGCTTGTACATTTCTAACCGCGATAATAACCGCATAGATAAATCAGATTTGAACGGCGACTTGGTAGCTAAATGGTCGGTCCCTGACTCGCCCTATGGTCTCTCGTTAACACCGGGTAGCAATCTGCTTGTTACGTGCCCTCACCGTCGGAGACTGGTAGAACTGTGGAGTGAAAGTGGCGAGTGCATTCGCCAGGTGGAGCTACAGTCATACATTAAGGAACCGTGGCACGCCATGCAGCTGGTTAGTCAACTGTACGTCGTATCGCATTCATATAATGAGCTAAGTCGAGTCAGTGTGGTCGACTCCGGTGGTCCAGTCTTGCGGACTTTCATAGGCCTGGGACTCTCCGATTATGACGTCAACCTATTGAGCTGTCCATGTCACGTGACCAGAGGCATCGATGACTTCACGTTTGTCGCCGACAACGAAAACAACAGAGTCGTTCTGTTGAGTCCCAGACTAGAGTTGGTGCGTCACATCAGACTGAAACAGCGGCCACATCGACTGTATCTGGACCTCGTGAGACGATCTCTGTACGTCGGTTATGACAGCGGTGACGTCACCGTTTTACAGGTGTAGTCTCGTGATGTCCATCTCTCAGTGACGTCACTGTCCACCCAATGCAGGTGTCATACATACTGTACCTATCTGTTCTCACCTTTACTGCTCATCCTTTTTGAGTCGCTTTTATGTCTTTTAGTGTCTAATTTCCTACAACTAAGTGAAAAATATAATTAATTAATATAATTATTAACATTATACTATAATGTTTATTTCCAATATCAGTCATATGCATTTGTCACTTGATAATAAAAGATTACTTACTTACTTACTTACTTACTTACTTACTTACTTACTTACTTACTTACTTAATTCATAGTTTTAAGACTAATATAGATAAACGTGCGGTAGTCAAGATGTTTATTATGACTTATACAGTACAGTGATTCGGTAATTACCAAGAAGAGGATATATAGGTGAAAGCCTACGTCTTCTACTCCGACGCGATACGATACTCTGGTTGATGTAGAATAAGCGGAGTTGTGATATTTGTCAAAAAAATCTCAATGCATTGCGTACTGTGTTGTGTATATGTACTGTTCAATACGTGACCTAGGCTTGTGTATCAGTGTAGGTGTGTAGAAATCCACAGTGACAGTCGACAACATTATCACTTACAAGCAATGTGCAGTGGGTCCATGCTCAACACGTAACATCATCTAATAGCATTGTACTTTGGTTTACTAACAAAAAAAGTTATCAACCGTAGTTTTGACCCATCCCATATAACATATTTCAAACCACCGTATCTAGGGGTCTAAGGGAAGCTGCCCAAATTTTTTTATCGCTAGAGGGTGACGATAACTTATCAGCCCACCCCTGATCTGGGGACGCCTCCTCCTAAGAATTTTTGGTCGAAGAAAATCTGAAATTTAATTTGCCAAAAATTCACTGCAAATTCGCTTGCATCTTAGGCGTATACGGAGTACCACCCCAAAATTTTATACATGGTGTACAGTGTTAGTTATGTCACGAAATCGATTGATATTTTACGGAGCATATTCCCCTTAAAATTATAGAGCCCAAAAACTTCGATTTGAATTTCACGATTTTGCGACTTTTTACTGACCGAAGTTTTGAGCTACCCCATATTTAGGACACACATATAACACCCTGTAGTGATGCCTAAAAGGGCGGCCCTCAGGTGGCAATATAATGGGGAAATTGCCATATCTAATTACATTGGCGATTTGCCACTGAGACACTGAGACAGATTATGCTCGTTATAGTCGGCTGTCTCATGGTGCATGTGGTGCCAACTGCACTGCATTCAGATCGGCAAGTCTGGCAATATGGTCAATCGGTAAAGTGCGTTGAAAACTACAGAAACTCCACCAGGAGGTTTTATAATCTTGCTTACTTTGGTCTGCTAACAAAAAAGTTATTGACCGTAGAGATATGACCCATTCTATATCAATTATTTAGACTATCGTATCTCGGGCACTGCTCCTTCAAAATTTTACCACTGCTAAAGGGTGACGATTTCTTATCAAAATCAACCCACCCCTCACCTGGGAAACATTTTACGACACCTTAATAATATTCTGTCATAATAATAATAATTATAATAATAATAATAATCTACCCTGAAGAATTTTTGGGGGACGAAATTCTAAAATTTGCCAAAAATTCAGCGCAAATTTGCACGTGTCTTAGGGGTCGGTGGGATCCACCCCAAATTTTTACACATGGTGTATAATGTTGTGTCCACGAAATTGGTAGAAAATTTTAGCGTACATTCCCCATGAAATCTTAGAGCCAAAAAACGATTTTGCAACTTTTCGCAAATAATTCTAGAACGGAAGAAGATATTGTCAGTCGGAAAAGTGCATTGAAAACTACAAACAATTTGCTTGGAGATTACGTAATCTTGTGCACTTTGGTCCACTATAAAGTTACTGACAGAAGTTTTGACCTACCCCATATTTTCCTTTTTTCAGCGCGTAGTCTCGGAGATCCCTTGGCTGATTGCCACTAAAGTTTCCCACAAGTTAGGAAGAGAGTGCGATTTGAGGAATTGGGTCAGAAATTTTGGAGGCCCTCTCTCTTGAAATCTGGGGTCCAAAGACATAAAAAAATTCGGGACCCGATTTTGAACAATTTTCCGAATAATTTCGAAATGGTATAAGATGTTGTCAATCGGTGCATTGAAAACTACAGTCACTCCGCTAGGTGGCAGTTTAATTTTTGTTACTTCGGTCCGATAACAAAAAGTTATTGACCGTAGCTTTGACTACCTTATAATTTTTTTTTCAAAACGATCGTATCTTTGGTGTTAAGGCGCTCCCTTACAATTTTATCATTGCTAGAGGATGACGATTATAGGACACACCTACCCTGTAGTGATGCCTAAAAGGGCGGCCCTCAGGTGGCAATATAATGGGGAAATTGCCAGATCTATAATTACACTGTACGTGATTTGCCACTGAGACACTGAGACAGACTATGCTCGTTACAGTCGGCTGTCTCATGATGCATGTGGTGCCAACTGCACTGCATTCAGATCGGCAAGTCTGGCAACATCGAGCGTCTGGACGTGGATCAAAGAAATGCAGAGATGCCGCTGAAGCTATTGTCAGGAAGCTATTGTCTTGCTCCTGGCATCTATGCATATTATAGTATGCAGCAGCTACTAGCACCTAGTGTTAGCTAATTATCTAAGTGAACTGCAACTGTAATAGTAACTATTTTTCAGACTTTTTGCCTGTGTCCCGCGTGTATGATTTTCCTCGAGGGAACTACACTTAGGGCCTATTGTCGTCATTATGTGTAGCCATACTAGCCAAATCAGTAGCGTAGCTACGGGCCTTCCCCGGCCGTGTCGGGTCATGGGATTCGCGCAGATCAGAAGTTTTTTTTTT
>Ga0209679_1000541_pt1 | contig 13980 bp, 9 predicted proteins | sample WorMetHEROISLAND_4_FD_187408 | JGI IMG/M metagenome (GOLD analysis project Ga0209679, IMG submission 187408) | Marine gutless worms symbiont microbial communities from Max Planck institute for Marine Microbiology, Germany - Olavius sp. 2 HERON... ...
AGAGCTGTCGAGTGATTGAGTTTTTTAATCACATTAATCGCGCGATTATTTTAATCGCGCATTAACGCATTAATGTGTCAAGTCGACAGGTATGCTTCGTGTTGTAGGTTGCCGTCAGCGAAAGACAACATGACACGGCAGCACACTTAGCCTGTCTCGAAATGGTTGAGCAAGGAGCATCAGTGGCAATACAGGTTGAATCAAACATACATCAGATGAAACCAATACACCAGCAATAAGCCTCAGATCAAAAACAACATGTTATCTGACAACTTGGCACTCGTGACTTGACAGCTACTATATGTATCAGTTCTCGGCACATCAAAAGCAACACTGCTGCATGGCAATCAATTACCAACAGTAACACAAAAACTCACCTTTACTGATCTCGAGGTCAATATCAAAATCGACCTGCTTGATACACTTCTGCAAGCCACCGTTCTTGTCGTACGTGAACCACTTCAGATGGAGCACAAGAACAGGCGGCAGTTCCTCTAACAGCATTCGCTGTGTTGCATCCACCTGCAGCAGATGTGCACCACAGTTACACACCATCACCACGACTCCATCATATTTCCACACCATCACTGGGACTCCATCACATCCCCTTAACTTGCACCACAGTTCCACAACATGCATTTCATAGCAACTTCATTTCTCATAAAATGCACATATGTCTGTGATGAGAACAAAGCCTCAAGACCAAGACCCAGATACAGGATGGCCACTTTCCAGTCCTCATCAAATTCCCTGACTTTTCCAGATGTTTACAATATACCGACGACAGTATACAAACGACTTGAATAAAACATGATCACTATGATGTTGATTGGCAAGATAAGTTTCTGTTTACTTCTTTGTCAGTCCATCACACTCATGTCATCGACACCACAGGCAAAACACATTTTCCCTGACTTTTTCCACTTTCCCTGATCACTGTCAAATTCCCTGACTTTCCAGGTTTCCAGATTGGTGGCCACCCTGAGACAAGGTTGACAGATCAAGAACAAGACAAGAGAACTTGAGACCAACAGCGAGCTATCTGAGACCATAACTGAGTCTGACAACATCAACCACTAGCAGCAAAGAATGACTACATGTTAACAGTAATAAACAATGCACTGCATTCTCTGAAGAGACTACGTAAGAAGTAAGTAAATTAAAAAATCCTCCTTTAGCCAATTAAGTGTCGAATGTTATATGATAATTTACGCCAATTAACTTGCAATGACAAAACTTCAAAACTAAGACGTGGTTTACCACACCAAGACCAGCAAGACCAAGCTACTCAAGAACAAGAATGCATTTTTCAGTGTCAAGACCAAGATCATAGTCAACACCACATCACTGACAAATGTCCTCTCAAGATGTCTTTATACAGAACAGAAAGATGAGGACTGACCTCCACTTTGGACTTGGTACATGTATAACCCTGCAACGACTCTTTGCATACCAGCTGCTCCAGAGCGTCCTTTACCGACTTGACGTTCTCATTCTGCGTCAGAAAACAACAAATGATGAAACCTCTGCAGTGCATCAGACTCAACAACCACCAACACTTCTCGGGCCTAATTACAAGAAAATCTTACGATTATCTTACGATGTGATAATAACTTACGATAATCGCAAGTCAAACTTGCGATAAAGTTAAGATGTTCCTAATTACAAAAACATCTTATGATAATCTTACAAGAAACTTTCATTGTAAGATTTTCTTGTAATCAGGCCCCTGTTCTGTTGTAATCATAGCACCTTGTCACGGCGTTCATCTCGGCTCGTCAAAACTTAGCTGTTAACTGCAGAGATTTGCTCATTACATTACATTACATTAGGGTTAAAATGAATAATGCCAAGGCACTTCAGTCACTTTACAATTTAGGCTACAGTCGAAGCAAGCTAAAGAAAGGAGGCCGAGAACAAATGAGACTTTAATTTAGTCTTGAAAGTTTGAAGGGAATTTGACGACGTCACTTCAGCTGGCAAACTGTGATGTCACCAATGATGACTGCTACTGGCCAGCTGTGATCAGACAAAACTAAGAAAAGTACATTAACACTCAGAACACAGTCTTAATTCATGAATGTCATCTAAATGCAACAATGTACGCTTATAATTCAACGGTTTACACAATACTTCGTTTTATGCTTCGTCGAATTCTTAGCTGAAAGAGACTTGTGTCAAGTGTTAAATTTCATGCTTGTACATTTCAACATCGTGTACCCACCCCAGTTCAAGCACTTGGCGATGGAACTTTTACTGCAGCAGTTTTGGGTGTTGCCCTTCCTGACGCCCTCAATTACTCATACGGGTGTGACAGCTGGCATCAAATCCATGTACATCACCGGGATCCGGAGTGTTGTGCTGACAGTTATAGACAGTTGCTGAAGACATTTCTATTTTCGTAGTACTAGTGTGTTCAGCACATTAGAGGTATTTTTTACGTGAAAGAGCTATACAAATTTACGTTTGACACTGACATTGACACTTTGCCAAGGCAGTGCCCAGAAACAATCACCACTGACATTACCGTAATTCACAATAATCTCAAAAAAAGTTTATAAACAAATCAAGCAGAGATAATCTCAGCTAGCTGTGTAGACAAGACACACGAACTGCAGACCTGGACGTCAAGCTGCAGCGTGAAAAATGACTGCAGCGTTGCCGACTCTTTCTGTCCAAGCTGATGCAAGATGGAGCAGATATGACCGCGGAAGATGGCAGAGATTGGTGACGACTCATTGTCAGTCTGACATAAAACAAGCATTGACCAGTCACTTACTCACTTAGTTACTTACTTAATACTGCGGCAACGAACACGTAGTCAACGTGCACTGGCACTGCAACTTGCGTATACCAAACCTCATTTGGCTGTCAACATCAATCAATCAAAACATGTTTATGTAGCACCATACGTCTTCAGTGAATCACAGGTACATGGTACCATTTCCGAGCAGCCATCATGGATGCCATCAATACGTTTCTTTCTTAGTGTTCGTAATGATTTATTTCCCTCAATTTATCCACACAGCTTTTCCATTCCACAGACCGCAGTTATGAAAATAAGTAAAGTTTTCCCAATCAACAAAAACTAAAGCTTTGCCACTACGTCATCAAGAGGCAGACTGCTTGCTGACCGTGTTGCTGAAGACGGTGCGGTTGCGTGACCTCACTTGTTCCCATCTGTCATCATCAGCATCTACACTGTTACCAGTAACAGCTGCTGCAGCTGCGTCATCAATGCTGCCATTCACTGTCACAGCAGGCGACTTTACACCTACACAAAAAGACAATCAGGCAGATCACAATCAACTGATATCTTCTATGCCAAGCGTAAGCAAGACCAAGCCACCAACTGAAGTTAAGCAGGTTTTTCTATCAGCAGGGTTCCCACACTTTTAATAACAAAAAATTCCAGGACTTTCCAGGACCGTCAAAACGTTTTTCGAGGACCTTCTCGGAGCCCGCCAATGTTTAAATATAAAGACGAACAGCAGTTACTTACTGTATATCATCATTGTATTTAAGTAAGTAAGTGCTACCTACACCAGTGCTGTATGTTGTTTATTTTGAGCCCCCAGTAAATTCATTAACTATCCAGGATCTTCATTTACCAGTACTTTCCAAGACCTTAAGCTTTCATTTCCAGGACTTTCCAGGGCCTGAAAAATCCACAAAAAATCTAGAACTTTCCAGGATGCGTGGGAACCCTGTACAAGGCTTTCATTAGCCGGACTAACTGCATTTCCAATCTGTCGACATTGCTGCAGTGGTCAGCAGACAGCTAACATTTACTTCTGTCGTGCATAGAATGGGAAGAACCAGCATCACATGGCGAAGCTAAAGACACGACATGTATATCAAGACTACATGAATCTGTTGAGATTCTTTCTCTCACGGCATCTGCCTGTCCATACAGGCACTGTCTGATGCGCTCATCAAAACAGCAATAACAAAGATCTATATTCTTGCATCTGTCCTGCTTGGTACTTACACTTCTAAACAGCCACTTTAAATGTCCTGTTTTTTCTTTCTGCCCAAAGTGACATATGTGAAATGAAACTGCTATTATTCCACCAAAAATAAAAGAAAAATAATAAAAACAGTGCAGCTAAAATGCTACAAAACTCGTGTATAACTGCAGTTATGTTCAAAATCTCAGATGCAGCAGCAGTAAAGTGGAACTGCACCAGCTAATGAGGCAAACAAAAACATATTTTGGTCAGCTCCACAGAGATTTAGTGGTATTCACGGGCACGTGTTTCAAGCAGGCAGGCTAACGCAAATGAGTTAAGAGCTAAGGTGAGCACTGTCCCGGGACAGTCCCGAATTTTGACGGTCTGTCCTGGGAAAATTACTAAAGTCTTTAGGGACGCTGATTTGTTCAGAACCCTGTCCCAATTTTGTCCCGCTCTGAATGTAATGTAACATCACATGTTGCAGTTGATCATTGTGATGGCCTAATACCTATACCTAATTCGTTGTCGTTAGATGCATTCATTCAAGCTCAAAATGCACCAATCCATTTTCTCCCAGAGCTCTGCCCCGGACCCCGACTGGGGAGCTATTGATGCTCCCCAGACCTCTAGTTGGCTGGGGAGGGGATACCCCATACCCCTCGATGCCTTGAACAGTGTTCCGAATTTCTGTTATAGATTTATGGTCACCTTAGAGCAATAAAGGAATACTTTGCAGATGGACATTACAAACAGCTGTACAGTGTCTTATTATTTTATCAATGCATCTCCAATCTCCACACTAATGGCAAGTTAGGAAGTAAATTTAATATAGGTCTGACGATGAAGATTGAGAAGAGTCTAGCGGCAAACAGCTAGCACACATTATGACTAACTAAATCCTATTCATTTCATTGGCAAAAAATAGCACAATATATTTGCAAGTTAAGCTTCATACACATTACTCAGTCTCTGAGGCTTTATAAAGCCGAAATCACTACATTTTGGTTACAACAGTTGATTCACATACAGTGTAATTTATGCGTGATTTCAGCCCCAAAAGCCAGTTATGGGAGAAATTGAGTAGAAAAGAATGAAGTAAAGAAAGAAGGAAAGAACCTGCTTTATCAGGACGTTTCATCAGCGCAACCATTTCATCATGAAGACGGTTCAGTATGCAACTGAGGAACTCCTCAGCATCTTCCTGCTGGCCGTGCTGTAATCACATACAACACAAAGTGAGTGACTGAGTGAGTAGGGTTAAACGGCACATCAACACAGTTTAGGTCATTAGCGCCAAGCTTAACCCGAAAGCAGGCACAGAGTCCCCTACAGTAAAGGAGAGCCGAAGCTATATAAATCTTGCCAACACTATATAAATTTTGCATAGCCCTACTCCCGCATCGCCTTTCAATTCAGCTCCAGCCCCTAAGGGACAAGTGAGGTGGCAAGACCTACTTATAATTTACATCAGCGCCTAAACATCATAGACTCACAGCCCACTAACGGGAAGCTGTTTTGTGTAGTTCAATCCTACAGCTCAAAGTCTGCTAAATTCTCAGCTATGTAAGTTATGGTGGCAGTTGGATAGTGGCAATATGCTGGTCTTGATTAACAATGTTTTCCATGCTGAGCCTGAGCAGCACTGAAATAGGACATCAGCCTTATATATCTGGGTAAACTGTCTTTGCATAACCAGCTACTCACGTCAACTCAGCCTGGCCATCCTCAGTGGTAGGTGTAAGAAATACTGCTGAGAGCTGGGAGGTAAACACGCATGTGTGACATATACGGTCTCAGAGCATAAGCTGATTTCTGTAAGAGGAAATGTGCCGCCTCATGAACCACTTTCCTCAAAAAAGAACTGCACCTTGTCGTAGTTACCGAGTCGTGGCTCAAAAGTAAACAATGCAAAACAACAGTGGTAAACAAACGGACGGCTTGCAATGGTATGCTATCATGTAACACATCAGATTTCTAACCTTGAATGCCTCAAAGTCAATTGCTTGCAGCATCTTGTAGACGTTTACCGGCTCAAACGGAGCACCACATTTAATATCTATTTTAACCACACCTTTGGCATTTTCATCTGAAAACACAATGAATACCGGCACGTATAACAGTGTCACCAGTTTGCTTGTATCAAAACTACTGTACATCACGATGAATGTCAGTGATGAATGACAAGGATGTAGCTGTGACAACAGCTCCAGTGTTAAAACAGCACATATGTCTACACATCTATGTTCACAATACCACCTTGTCCATTTAACTGTTAAATGAGATATGGTATAGGTACTAACTGACTCATAATACTTGGAAACATTACAGCGCCACTCACAGTGATGTTACGATATACAAATTTTGATTTTCGATCAATTTTGATTAGATTTTTAGCCCACAAACGCGATTTCGATACGATTAGATTCTGTTGTGAGTAGGTATGTCAAATAAGCATCAAACGAACAAAGCTGGCAGTCCACGCAACACTAGGGCATCATCAACAGGTGTGCACTAACCACCCTTTCCCACCCTGCCACAGCCCCGCCACAGGCAGGCCCACGTGACAACACACTAATGGAGCGGTAGCTGCATGATTGATTATGGTACGTTCCACTGTGGCTTATGCAGCCTAAACAGTGCACAGTAGTCTGCTCTAAGCAGACAACCTGTATGCAATTTCTGATGACTGCTGTCTGCTCTACACAGGTTGCTACAACTGTCTACTTGCTTTGGTGTTTGATGTTATGCAATCACGCTTGCCTCTCAACTCTCAGCTAACGCAGCTCCGCGCCTTGAGTAAATATTAATCAGTTTCACTAGAGCCCGTGACAGGACAGCCAACTGGAACAACTGATGGTGTGAGTCTAAGTGGATGGCGCGACCAGAGAGCGGGTGAAAGGGATCTCCCCTCCCTCACCTGCTCTGCTCACGCCAGTTACAGTTGTAGTCTACGTCTGTAGATGACCGCAGTCGCTGGTGATATCTGATCTACATTGCTGTCACACATTTCACGGGACACATAGATGAAAGGTACGTGAGTGCCGGTGCCATCTGTGTGGGCAGTTTGCAGGCTTGCATGAGCTGAGCTCGGCTGGCTGGAAAAACTGCTTAGCGACTGTCTGAGATTTTGATTTCGTTTCTCTGTGACTGTGAGCTAAAATCGCGATTTCGATAATCACAACATCAACAGTCCTTCACTGATGAATGAACGCTACTACGAAACATTAACTGATAAATATAAGTAAAAAATCCAACTGGTGTTTACTCTGTTTTTCGACTTTCTCGGACGCTTTCACTTGCTTCACTGAGAAATGGTTGACAAAATCAACCCTGCAATGTCAAACAATACAACAGAGTCAGTCAGTACTAACAATGACCAATCAGTGGACTAATCTACACTGCTGACAAAATCAATCTTTGTCACTAATCTATCCCAACTGAAATTCATCTCAAAGACCACCTCTTACGAACCAAGGAGGTAACCGTCACAAACAGACTGGCGAAAAGTTTTTTTATTCTGATGTAATTTCATTGATTATTAGTTATAACTCGACAAGTTTACAAGTTTACTGCCATTAATCACGAACTAACAAATCAACTGGCACCATCATACGTCAACACAATCACGCTTGTGTATTCAAGTTCACGATGAATGTATCTGTCACTGATAATGTCATCAACACGCCTCGTGTGGAGTGTGTGCAGACAAGACAGACAGTACTTACATGCTTCTCATCACTGTGAGCGTCTTGTCCTCGGGAAACTTCTCATGAAGTTGAGGAAGCAGCTTTATGAGGTGGTAGAACGGTGGACAAGCAAGTAAAGCCTGCAGAGTCTGTGGTCACATTAAGGAAAGTAATCATTTCAGTGCCTCATTTTAACAGTCAGCAAAATATGTTAACTATTACGTGACTCACTTCCATGTCTTCCACTCTGCAGGATAGCTGAAGCACAATCTTTGTTCCAATAACACTATTTAACTGCAGTTCAGTTTACATTCGACAATTTAACACGTGCAAGCATTAATCAAAAACTGGAATTATCAGAAAAATTTACTACACAATGGAGAGAAATAATGTAACAGGATGGTTACACTGATTCTGAAAATCACTTGTTCAGTCACGGCATTTTAGAAAATCAAATTCAAGCACTTTCAAGGACCTTCAGACACAGATTCAAGGACTTTCAAGGACCATGTCTGTTTTCAAGGACTTTCCAGGCCTTGAAAATCTGGAAAAAAATTCAAGGACTTTCAAGAACTTTCAAGGACCCGCAAGAGCCCTGGATAAGGCTGACTCAGCCGACACAAGCCCAAGTCAAATATTAGCAAGCACATGCACATGCACAGATACACTCACGTGTGATAAGGAAATGCACTGCAGCAATTTACAGACAAGCAAGGTTCCTACGTCTCCAGGGTCCTCAGTGCAGGGACTTTTCGGGTGAATATAAACTACTGCAGTTGCATTTAAGCCCTCCTCCGGCAAGATGCATATCATGGCGCCCTCTGGCAAACTGTTATAAAGTAAAAGCACAGCGACATTCGCTCGACGAAAAAACCATTACTAAGTAAGGTAATAACCCAGCCAGTCAGCAACACACCCAATTAGCTAAATTTGACATCTCAAAAACAGCTGCACTGAGGAACCAAACTGTACATGCCATTTGGTATTAACAGCTCTACTGTTTAGTGCCTTATTTGACAACGTTCTGGTCTTACGTCATCCAGCCTACATACTGCCCTGCTTCAACAGTTCACTTCTCAGGGCCCCGGCCTAACCTGTAGTAACTCCGCAAAAACCAGTTGGTTAAGCAAAAACAATGGCGTCAGAACTGCGGGGACAACGGAGGTGCTTGCCCCACAGTGCTGAAACCGCGGGGTCGAAAGTACCTTTTCGCCTCCGCAATAATTTGATATTTTGCGGCTCAAGCCGGCTAGACAGACGGAAAATTTACGAGCCAAGCCACAAAAGCTGGAGTGAAAGACTCCCAGGTCAAATCAGGATTGCAGGAAAGTTTACCTGAAGAATCCAAAATGCACCAAAACTCTTACCACTTACCGCCCTCTCCCCAAGAACTCCACCCCCGGCTCAGCCCTTCCGGGCTTTGAGTTTCGGCCCTTCGGGCCTCGCCTCGCCCCCAATCGAATAATGTTGATTTCGATCCAACACCACTGAGCAAAAACTAGCAGTGGAATTTGCAATGATAAACGACGTAGAGGACAACTATATACGATGGACAGACTGAGACAAGTGGGTAGTCAGCATCAAGGATACAGCATTGACATAACACCAGTTGCCACGATTCATCAGTCCACGTGGCTGAATGTGCACGCTACGATGACTTAGCTTGTGTGTTCTCAACAACTCTGTTGTTCACACAAGTACAACTTCAGTATCAGCACATTACAAAGGTAGCATTTAATAATGAATACGTGCTGCAATCGTCACAGCAACTGCATGTTGCAATCGACTGCCGGTGATAATTCCACAGTGTATTCAGTCAGTTAACCAACTGAAACGATGACTACATTATGTATTCAGATACAACAACATTCTGGTCTTATGGCATCTGGCCTACATGCTGCATAGAACATGATAGGTGTGGATGGGTACACTGCTACTTCAGTTGCAAGAACTAAGTTGTTATACATTACTGTAATAACTGCAGTGACAGGTGCACCTTCTGTGAGAAAGCAACGTACTTTTCAGTTTTTTTCATCTGAGGCACAAGGTCAACAGTGTCTGAACTTGTATACCTGGTACTGATCAGGAACTACAAAACTACTATTTAATTACATCTGACTGGACGACTACAGCAGCAAATACTACAAGCTGCTACAGATGCGACGCTGCATAATCATCGGCCCAGTTATGTTAGCATAAAAACTGCTCGCACGCTCAAGGAAGTCCTACTTTACATGTGGTCAACACAGCCATCAAACGGATACAACCATTATATCAAAGTTCAAAGTTCACACAGAAGCCCAGAGCACAGCAGGTTCTGACATACAGTACTGATAAATACCATTACAAATTGGTTATAATTAAAGAGACAGTCTAAGTAGAATGGCTTTGTACTGACCTGAAACTTCTAGTTTCAGTTTTTCGTCGTTTGACACATGTGAGACTGGGGACTGCTGTGTGGCTGGCTCTTTTACGAGTGACTTAACATCAGCTTTCTGTTGGATGGCTACTGCATGGTTCTCATTCATGTTGATTACTATTGCATTGGTTGCCGACGTGGTGTCTTTCAGCAACGACGCCCATGACGGCGCCTTGGTCTTGACCGCAGTCGATGGCATAACAACGGCTGCGGAAGATGAAGACTGCAGCGTGGACTGAGGCATTACAGGACTATGACTGATATCTTTACTTAGTGCTGCATCTCGTTCACAAGTGTTTTCATTCAATGACATGTCAGCCAATACGCTGCTCGGTGAAGCCACCGACGATGACTCAGATGAGCTGACGAGGTCATGTGATGCATCTACACTCAGTTCACCATTGACAGCTGCTGCTGCTTTTGCTGTCACATCTGTTGACTGCTCCATAAACTGTGTTCCCGCCTCACTCCTGTTACACTGCTCATACGTTGCTAATCGATTCCCCTGCTCTGACATATCTGTGTCAGCCGGGCCGATAAACTCAGCAGATGTCTGCTCACTGACAGACATCACTGCGTCACAGTCTGAGTGGACTGCCGGCTCACTAGCACTGTTGTTCACATTACAGCCGACACTCTCATGCTCAGCTGACTTGAGACTGACACGCAGATCAACTGGCATAGAGTCTAATGGTCCATTAGCATCAGCAGCTACTGGCAGTCCGCAGTATCCAGCTGCCAATGTAGTACATGTATTAGCGTTAAACGGCAACTCATTCACTTGCACCTGTGCCACACTGTGTGGCATTGGTAGCACGGCTGCATGCGCAGCCATCATGTTTGTAGATGGCGGTGTTGGCAAAATACCAGTCGGTGGTGCAGGGATCAGTCCACTAGGCATGATGACACCGGGAGGCGGTGTCTGCTGGATCAGGCCTGGTCTTAGCAGCGTCGGTGCAAGTATGCTTCTTGTTTGTGCTGGCGCAGATATCAGACCTGGTGGCAGCATCATGCCTGCAGACTGAACCTGTGGAGCAATCATTGGTGGCACCGGTGCCACATACGTCGAGGTTGTCAGCACCGTTCCAGCTGACGTCAGTGCTGGATATAAGCCAGCGGACTGGTCAATAATGAAGTAAACCGGCTGCGGCGGCAGCGATGCATAATAATGAGCAGCACCAGTGACACCTTGATGTGCTGCATCATCGTCAGGTGAAACTGACGACGTCACATCCAGAAACTGAAACTGATGTTCTCCTGTTTGTGAGAGGTTGAATCCATCAGATACATCTACACAACAGTCACTGCCATTAACTTATAGTCATTAGTCACAGTTGCATTAATTCAACTAGTCTTTCCTAAGCCACTCAGCACACAGTATCGCAGTCTACCGGTACTGTATTCTAGTCAAATTCTGACGAGTAAGTCAAGTAATGAAGTTTCTCCAAAGCTAGTAAGCATTGTTGGGTAGCTCCTGCTAGTTCCTGCTTCATTATGAATCAGCAAAACTGGTTATAGCAGACAGCAAGCAAATCTATCCTTCACCACTGATCATTTCACATAATGCAATAATGCAATTTCTTTTCAACAAATGAACATAACATATGCACAGCGAGTGCACTGCGAGTCAAAAAAACGTTGCCACTAAGTTTTTATTACATTTTTTTATCAAATACTGACTGATTTTCTAAATTCTTTTGCTGACATTCTCCAAAAAAAATTTGCAATAAAGCAATAACTTAGCAATAAAGCTATCATTAAATACCACACTTCATTCAAATATGGCACTACACGACTATTAGTGAAGCATTAATGTCACAAACGTAACTGAAGCAATTAATAAACAAAATGTATCACATCATTTTGCTGCACAGAATGAAATTTAACGAACATTTTGAAACAGTCGAAGTCAGTGCAATTCGTATCACAATTAGCATCACACTCATTATTCAACATGTTTATCTTTTGCCAGCACAAGCTTTAAAGCTGATCGCATCGCTTGTTACGCACAGTTCTCACTCTATCTCTACCGCGCTTGTGCTTGGATGTCCCTGTTTTACACATCTTCATCAAGACTTGTCCAATCCAGACATTTCCCATCCTCTACCAGAGAACTCTTTCATATCAAACAGTCTCTGTAGTCCGTAGCCTTTAATTAGGTATCAATTCTCAATAAATGCTTTATATCTTATACAGTGAAAACATTTTCACACGCTTTTTTGATTAATTTTTCAAGTTTACAAGAAAATCATGTTACAAACAATGCTGAAAATTGTTATAGTAAGTTAGTAAAACAAGTTACACATAAAAAATAGGTTGTAGGTAAAACTACAGTTGCTGCCTGCCACATGCCAGGACTCTGGCGAGTTCGTCTTTCAGCAAGACACTGCTACAGTGCACAAAACATGTTAGTTCTATGACATTAATATTTCACAAGGTAGTGTAGCGACATGTCTGAGGTGTAGTGGGATCTTTAATTAGGGGCGTGCGGTTGGCAAAAAATGACTTCGGTTTGGTTTTGCAAAAAAACTGCGGTTTTCAGTTCGGATTCAGTTTTACAAAATTAACCGCGGTTTCGTTTTTTTCGGTTCGGTTAGGCCTACATTCGTCTGTCGATGTCAACGTCATCTTTCATTTACGCCTCTACGGTATGACGCTAGAAATAACATACTTCAGTGCTGAATTGGTCCAACTAACTGTCAGCCAAAGTGACTCAGAACTAGAAGTGCAGAGATACGGCATGAAGAAAAATACTTTGGCTGTTGATCCTATCGCGTTGGAAGATGAACTGTGAATGAGACAACCATCCCCAAACTGCCGAAGTCAGTTTTTTGAAAACCGAACGATGGAAACCGAGTTCTCAGTTTTTGAATTTTGAGGTCGGTTCGGTTCAGTTTTGAGAAAACCGATATCCGGCATTTTCATCGGGTTCCGCACACCCTTATCTTTAATTATCACTTTGTTGCAAATATCCTGGATAGTGTGCGAGCGAAAGAATTGTGAAAATAACTGATGAAGTTATGACCAAAGCATGGTGGCATACTGTTTTTGACTCACGGTGTACAAATGAGATTAACTGTCATTTGTTAACGTATTAGTAAGTATATACTGGCTTGAACAACATTACCATCGGCTTCCACTTCTTCTGACCACGGCAGCTGCACAAAACACGCAAAAACACAAACTGTAACATGTCACTTAGAGAATGTCCGGCTGCATTCACTAACCAAATAAAATTAACAGCAAAACTACAATTAACGTACCTACACTTAACACAAGTGTTATAAGTTATTACTGCATGCATTGTTGTGTTATTTTACGTCATATAATAGTGCTCATATATGTGGTTTCATCAGACAACCATCCATACCTATAAGACTCCTGACCCAACAGTGTGGTTGTACAAAGGTGTTAACAATACCTGATCAGCCTAGTTGACGTGAGCAAGTACCCAGGCAATCCTACCCATGCGAGGCCTGTTCTCAAATTCCATGCCTTTTCAAGCTCAGGCAAGACTCTCCCAATCTCTCAATGTTGTTTGTGATTGACTGTGCAGCTAGTGTTCTAAATGCCGCCAATGGACAGTGGGTTTTTTTTTAACTTTAAACCTATTGCCGATCTCAGAAAACGACATTAACAAAGCATGTACGTATTGCAACAACCCTCAGAGTCGAACCCACATCCAGGACGGTAATGTAAATACAAAAAAGAAGGCATTTTAGATGATGTCATGCAAATAGTGCGCTGCAGAGGCACCGTACACTGTCAGTGACAAAAACTGTAAGTGATGTAACAAGAAAGCCGTGCTATCGCAAGGAAACCGCGCGATGCTGCAGCTATTCTTTTCGGTTTAAAGTTCGCCGACAACATTCATTACAAGTTTAAGAGTAGCCAAGCTTCGAAAGCCAGGCTTCACAGC
>Ga0209679_1000542_pt1 | contig 13973 bp, 13 predicted proteins | sample WorMetHEROISLAND_4_FD_187408 | JGI IMG/M metagenome (GOLD analysis project Ga0209679, IMG submission 187408) | Marine gutless worms symbiont microbial communities from Max Planck institute for Marine Microbiology, Germany - Olavius sp. 2 HERON... ...
CTTTCTCCGTTGCTGCACCTACCATCTGGGACCAACTGACTGTTAACACCAGAACTGCAGGCACTTTTACAAGAAAGCCCAACTGTCGCTGACAAACCCGCGTGACGCTTGCGAAGTTTGCACGGTTTACGTAAGAACAGTGGAGTTGTAAGCTGTATAGCTAGGTTGCCTATCGATAGCGTCCCTATGGTGTCCTATGACGTCCTATATAGTAACTGTGTCTGTAAAATGTGTCGCTTTGGAGATACTCGCCTTTTAAAACTACCGTGACCTTGAAACCCGGGTCAGGGGTCACTCAAGGTCATCGAAGCTGACACCATTCGATAGCTTGCCTATGGTTTCCTATTACCGCCCCATAGTAACTTTGTGTCTGAAATGCACCGTTTTCGAGATATTCGCCTTTTAAAACTACCGTGACCTTGAAACCCCGGTCAGGGGTCACCCAAGGTCATCGAAATGACACCATTCGATAGCCTGCATATGGTTTCCTATTACCGTCCCATAGTAACTTTGTGTCTAAAATGCACCGTTTTCGAGATATGACGACATATTGGTCGAAAATCGCCGAAGAAACCCAACCCAATCTCATTTGGCACGTTCCTTTGGGGTGACCCCTTGCGAATTTTTCGATGAGTCATTACCTTCCCAGAAACTAGTCATGGGGCTATCAGATGGTGTACATTTCACGATCTTGCTTTCGCTCTGCTAGGCACAATACCGGCGTGTGACAGACAGACAGACGGACGGACGGACACGTCGCTGTCGCAAAGACCCGCGCTAGCATAGCGTCGCGCGTGTAAAAACTAGGCTGAAGACAGAACTGTTTACTCGTGCATACCCCACATAGGACAGTTCGGCGCCATCAGCGCTTCTCCGATTCACTCTAGTCTGCATGTGACTCTAGCGCTATACAAATTGTTTTTACTTACTTACTTACTTAATGGGTGGTCTAAGGATGAGGTGCCAGTTCTACTTTATCAACTGTTGATCACACTCACTCAGCAGTAAGTTTGTAAAATTATTGATGCGGTTTATGGGCTACCGTGTATATTTGTCATCCATCATTTCTTTTCTGTACTACGTTGCTATAAACATTTTTATTTTATTTTCATCTATCACCGTCATTTATAATATTTAAACGAAGAAAACAGGTGTAATGCAAATGTCACGGCTGAAAAAAATGTTAAATGTTATCGACAAAGCTTTCAGTTTCATACTTTGATAATACGGACGCTTATGTGTAGGCTGGTAGTACGGGAGATATGCACTCTCACGAGCGCCTTCTAGTTGCATCCTGCATATCAGAAGTGAAGTCACATACAACTTCAGTTCAAACTCGAAGTGTCCTCGACAAAGAGACTTATCAGCTGCCCGGACAAAACAATTCTGGATCATAATCCTTATCCGGATGCAGGAACCCTGGATTGGGATTTCTCATCCGGATCGACACCCCGTCTCCTCAAAAAATCATAAAAATCGGTTCACAACTTTTGAAAATACTTTGCTCACAAGAAATGATCACAGACCGACAGACAGACAGACACACAGTCAGTCGCTCCTGTCGGGGAGGGGGGGCAGCCTAAACACATTAAACACCAGTTTAGTTTCATCGATATATTTCACACACAGCTGCATCACTGCATTACATCATCAACCCCATACAGAAGTACATATATGTTGCTCAATTATGCATGCAAATAACCGTGTACAGACACGTTATAAATACGCATTAGTGTCGTGAATATTAAATCGGGAAGCTACTCGGTATCACTACCTTCAGTGTTGCCAAACAACTGATTTAATATAACAGGAACTGGAAACTGCAGTGGTAACCTAAAACCCACTGCGATTGTTGGCAAGAAGAGTAGTTTGATGTGCAATATTGCAATAATAATACTACTATGAGATAAGATCACGAAGCTGCCGTGACAATTGGCAAAATAGGGGTGCCCCAAATTTTCAGAGGCTAAAGAGTATTGGATACAATTTTGGATGATTGGACTGATGCTATCAGACAGAGGTCATGCCAAAGACGTGCCTTTGCTGGGTGAGCGTTTTTCGGCATCGCACTATTTTCAAGTAATTGACCTGAAAAGTTGACCAAAGGTACTGAAATTGGGTCCCATAATCCGTTTTGGGGGAAAACCATTCCTTAATGGAAAAATTTCAAAATTTTGCCATGAAACGATTCATGCTGACAATGATTCACATATTCCTGGAAATCAGCAAAGCCGAAGTGACGAAACCGGTCAGCGGTATTCATGACGAAAACATCATAGAAAAAAGTTAGTTTTTGGCCCCTTTCCTCCGGCACCCCTGGAGCGATCTCGCCAAAAAATTTTATCGGTCACTCTTTCCCCACTCCCCATCCCCCCGCCAAGTTTTGTCCAAATTCATCCAGTTTTCCAAGAGATATATGTGAAAATGTCTTTTACGATGACTACAATTCCGACAATAATGATAATAATGATATTAATGTAGCAGCAGTAATAGTAGTAGTAGTTGGTTATATGCTTATTCAAACAAACAGAAATTCCTTTTCACCTTACATATTTTATTGATATTAGCATTATTATTAATTACTAACTAATCACTATTACATCAACTAATATTTACTAATAACAATTGTAAAATTACTACAACTTGAGTTATGGAACTACGGTAAGACTTCAGTCTTGTTACGGTCTCCAATTTATTATTACCACCAGCCACAGTAATACAGTACGGAATATGAAAGAGTAACAGTGCACACTATATGTATACTGACGACTACATTACATATGCAAAATTACGTATGCAAATTCTTCTTATTAGCATACAGCACAGACAGTGACAAGGCACAGATAGTAGACATTATGGCACGTGCGCCCAACAAAGAATAGTTAACACACAGTAAAACCGAAAATCACAGGCTCGCAGTTGACTTGCTGCTTGGCTATGATTTATCGATTTTAGTTACTGCTATAAAAATACTTGTTATAACACAGAACATTACCAACACATTATACAGAAGCCAGTGACACAATTACATATTAATTAGTTGAATAATAATAAATAAATAAATACTAATGACAATGATAATAATAACAAACTAATTTTCGACAAACAACTTCACAATTATCACCATAACTATTCATTAACGGTGCAACACATTTCTGCCTTATTTAACAATTTCCCAATCTCTCTGCTTATTATAATAATATGCAGATGACATTCTAATTTATTCATCTGGTGAATTCATGAGCTAAGGCGATGGGACAAAAATACTGCTGTTATTAAATGCCAAAGAAACCGATGCAGCCGCCCTCAGTTTCAAGACAGTCGATGCATCATTAATAGAGCTGTCGACGATTAATTTTTTTAATCACGTTGCGATTAATTATTTTAATCGCACATTAATGCGTTAATTAAGGTCTAGTTTATGTTGTAGGTTGCCGTCAGTGAATGACTGCACGTCTTGCTGTTCGTGACTCATCCACAAGATGCGACTACTGTCGAACTTGCCATCGAACAATGATGCACAACTGACAAATTAACCGACATTTGTTGTTAATAATAAATTGAATATTATTCGATCGTCAAATAACCGCAGTTCAATTGCATGTTGGAACTCCTGCTTCACAGAATTTATGTATGTGCATTAATTTTCTTAACAGCGTTAATTTTTTTAATCGTGATTAATTCTTTAACGCGTTAACACAAAGAAGAAACTTACTGACAATCACTAAGACTTTCAAGACCTTTTCTCTAACAGGGTGGATACAAAGTAGGAAAAAAATTCCGTGAGTTTCCCAGGCTTTTCCAGGAAGGACCATAAAGTTACTTTTCCATAGGTTATCGCAACAAAAAGTAAATGTAATAATGACCTTCATCAAGGGTGATGATGGTCATGTTTACCCAGTCAACAGCTGTTTTACACAAATATTTGAATGAGAAACTAAAAATACTTTGTTACAATTTTCCCTAAGGTTGCACAGAATTCACTTAAGTTTTCCATGTTCAGAGATTGAGTATTCCAGGTTTTCCAGGTTTGTGGCCACCCTGTCTAACTTTCCAACCTTTTGAGGTTACTCTGCGTTCTCACAACCAACAACGTCAAAGTAGTGTTTGAATTACATGGAAGCCAGAGTATGTCGGGCAGCTCACTTATTGTCACTACCCCACAGGGCCCATGCTGTTGCAGAAAACTTGGGTACAGACGGCCCCCGCATTTATTTTTCTGTAATTCAATTACTGTTACTCAAGGCTAAACTACATTGTAAACTACATCCACTGTTACGTACCGCAAAACTTTGTCACATACGTCCAAACCTTAACCCAAACTTAACGTACCGTACGAAAACAAAACTGACCGGAACGCAGAATGTCCTTAGTACGGACGTCCGGGAAATTGCTTATCCTTAGGTACCTGAACATGTTGAGCATAAAGATGACGTGGACTGAGTAAAGCGATGTGTGATGACAAGAGACTGAATGACAGAGGTGTGCATGGGAGTGGGAAATCTCATGGGAACGAGAATTCCATGGAAAAGGGAATAGCCAAATGGCTCGTAATGGTAATGGTAATGGGAAGAACGCAGCGAAAATGGGAATAGGGTTTTTGTAATGTGTGAAAAAAATCACAGCATGAATGAGGTACAGGATGAACTGAAACTGAGACGGATGATAAAAGTGTTAATGTGAACGAATGAATATGTTAAACTATGTATTAAATAATAATAACGCAAATATGACAAGGTGTAAGTAAGTAAAGTAAGTAAAGTGTCAATTTATATAGTGCATTCCCAAAAGATCTCTAATGCGCTGGGTGTTGATATAACATGGCAATGTTTGTACTGTATTTGTCTTAGTAACTCAGTGTACATTTCTCCGCTTTTGTTGTTTGAAAATAGTACATATGGGAATGGGAATTATTGTGAATGGTGGTATCAGGAAAAAATGGGAAAAACAAAAAGGTGCTATCATGGGAACGGGAATGACTTCATGTGAATGGAAGGGAAGGGAACAGTAAGTCATTCCCGCACACCTCTACTGACAAAACTGGACAGACAGACGGTATACGTGAAGAAGAGCTGGTGGGTGGGATTGTGTCAGAGGAGATATGGAGAATTTTACATACACACATACACACAAACTTATAACAGTTAAGCATAGCTCGAATCAGAGGCGCGGGTAGTTGCTAGGTGGCAGAAGTTAAAAAAAGCCGAGCATAGCTGTTCACGGGAATCCATCTCAGAGCTACGGGGCGTCATTTGCCATATGGGATCACACAGTGTTTCCTGCCACCCGACACAAGTGAACACACCCCACCATAACCCCAGCCAACCAGGCCGGTGTTCAATTTACCTACCGCGGACGGACGGAAGGCTGAGTAGACCTAGGTAGCTTGATAGCAGCCCGACCGGGAATCGCACCTACAACCGCTGGATCGCAAGTCCGACGCCTAACCGTTATGCCACCAAGCCAACAAGGTTAGGAAATGAAGGAGTGAAAGAAAAATGATTTTAGGCGACGCTTGAATGAACTGATGGACGGGGCGTCTCTAACGGATAGTGGAATGGCATTCCAGATGACAGGCGATGAATAGTGCGCTGGCCAATTGTGAGATTTGCACGAGAAACAGTTAAGAGAAGTTGATTACTGGATCGCAGTGAGCGAGAAGGTTGATTAGTTCACGAAGGTACACCGGATGGCCAGAAGACAGAGTTTTGTATCTTTTGAGCAGTCCCACGAGAAAGGTCAGGATTGGGAAAATGGATGTTAAAATGTTGTGTGTGTGTGCGTGTGTCAGAGCAATGCAAAGTTTTCAGACTGATAAAGAAGAAAACGGCCACGTTTTACTGCACACAGTGTACACAGTTTAGGGATGCCACTTTCGTTTAATTTGCTAAACGTTTAAACGACGATTTTTAGTGTTCCAAACATTTAAATGCTGTTTAAACGAAAATGGTGGACGAACACGGTACAAGACCCATGTGCATCGCACGCGAGTGACGCGAGACATTATGTAGTACACCCCGTCTGTACCTTTGTGTACAGTCCTATACTTTGTCATGCTCCACCATATTCCACAATGATGTATCAATCTTCACATTACAAAAGTCCTTAAAGTTACAAATAATTTCTGATTCTGACGTCATCTGGTCCGTCGAAGTTCCAAGTCGCCGACGTAACAGTAGTGCAGAAATTTTTGTTTTTCGTTTCGTTTAATTTGCTAAAAGTTTAAACAGACTTTTACGTCGAACGTTTAAACGTTGTTTAAACATCGTTTAAACGACGGCATCCCTAGTGTATACTGTTCGACAAACGAAGGTATCCCAGCCGTTGACAGAATTCACAGCACAATACAGAGGTGCGAACGTACAGTCGGCGGCGGCGGACACTTAGACGGTGTACTCGAAAAAAATTTACAAATTCACGAAAATATATGCACATAATTGTAACACAAGCAACAGCGGACGAGTTATAACAGTGCCACGTACTGCTGACGACTGCAACATAGAAATTAGAGCTGCACGGAATACCAGTTCTACCACTGGTGACGGTCTCCATCAAATATTGGCCGCACCAATCGACTTCGGCAAAAATGGACCGAAACAGAGCTGGCCAACTCACTATTTCTGGGTGAGCATGGTGTTTAGTTAGACCCACTGTATATATTTAGGTAAATATGCATTAGTATGTAAGTAAGTAAGTAACACATGGAAATAATAGTGAATACACAGTGAACAGAAGTCATAGCAGTATATACAAGATTGCTCAGTGGAACAACTCCAATTTTGCATACATGAATAAATGAATATATTAATATTCATGACATACTGGGCCCAAGCCATACTTTGCCATACCTGCGAAGTCTTGCAGCCCGCCAAATGTAATTGGCGGCCACGGAAAGAAACGCTTCCAAATTTATTGAGTATCGGAGACTTTATATTAATGAGCAACCCTGTGATATTTTCCAATATTTCCACCTTCTAGCGAGTCTTTTCCAGTTCCACGTACACCACTACCGGCAGTGTCTGTCAGCTGGCAAATTCTGCAAGCAACAAAACTCCGCACAAAAAACGCAATTTTCTCGAAGCAGCGAACCTTTCCGGTTAATTTCAATCCTTAGTCCGACTACCACAGAGTTTTGGATTTTTCCGTTCGTAAAAGTGCCGCAAAAAGCCGGAACCGTTTCCTTTAGTACTGTGCCGAGTGCAAAGAACTTAACTAATTCGAAACCGCGACACGCTTCTCGGTGCAAAGCTGGTTCTCAAATATTAACATCAGCCGGAGACACGTCATGATTGAGAGTATGATTCAGCTGGCGTGTCACATCATGGCAGGTATGACTCAGCGACGCGGACCCCACTTGACGGCACCGTGGACCGGAGTTGCTGATGACGCCTGCATCAACATCACATTATGATATGCTAATTATATGCTAATAAATTTGCATAAAAATGGGATAGTTGAACATAAACCCAAAGTAGTAGTAGTAGTAGTAGTAAAAGGTAAAAAAAGATAAAGCTTGGGTACTTGGGTAGTGTGTACTATAGCACTGCTTACATGTGAACTCGTGACCAGAAGCGCTTTACAATCTTGGAAGTGGCAGCTGATTGGCATGAGCTAATGATACCGCGGCACCTTATGCGGCCATCCATTGCCCGCGCTAACGAACAACTGGACCTGCGGTGCAGCACATAGACATACCACCGCCCAAATCAGCCACACTAGGCCTTCACCCCATAGCTCGTAAGCTACTACTCATTTCCCGTCTCGCGAAGGGTAGGAGGCTGAGTTGACCTGAGCACATCGCAAGTTAGCAACTTGCTCAAGGTTGCCTGCAAATGACCGGCAGTGAGATTCAAACCCGTGACCTGGAAGTTACAAGTCCGACACTCTAACCACTAGACCACTAACACCTAGTACTACATATTGTAGGTGTGGTTAGATCTGTAACGATCTTTTTATGGCAAATTTCCTCCTAAATGTTCCGGGAAAAACTATTAACTAGAAAGCCTAACTCAACACCAGACATCGAGTACCCTATGCCTCTGTCTGTACAGTGATGGTTGTAGTATATGTTATTCTAGCATGACCCTGAACTGTGACCTTTTGAGCCCAAAATTTAACACATTCATCTCTGTCCCATAATATATCATTGTTATAAGTTTAGTGAACATCCGACTAATACTTTTCAAGGCATCATGTTAACAAGCCCAGAAAGTGCTGTTTCCAACTTTATTCCACCATGACCTTGACCTTTGACCTTTTGACCCAAAAGTGTTGCACTAGCAGTATGTAATACCTGAGCGAGGTCAGGAAAGTCATCCCTGCTGTTAGTATCAGGAGCCGCATTGGACCAAGGTGCTCCACGCACGGAGTATCCCTCAGACTGTGAGTAAGATGCTCCCGCTGCCGGACCAGCACTGTACGTCTCGGAGTCCGCATCACGTTCTCTATCGGTAACGTCCTGCATCTGCACCATCATATATACACAACAACTACATTATACCACATTCGCTGCTGCTGCTGCTGCTGCTGCTGCTGCTGCTGCTGCTGCTACTACTACTGCTACTACTACTACGAATACGGTAACTTTTATCACATTACAGTGTAACTATGCAATGCAATGCACCATGGATATAAGGCACCATCAAAAGTACCATGCTGCTAATAGGATACGAAACCTCGGCATTGCCCCAAATGCGATGTTACTGACAAAGTTTTCCCTGGACAATTCCCTGTCAGTTGACAATTCAGGTTTTCCAGACAAGTGGTCACACTGTACTTGACAATGACCACTTGACCACTAAGACTACTGTAACTACGTACATATTCGTCCTCGAGCTCCAGAAGATGGTCCTTGCAATCCAGTACAGCGTCCTCGTCTCCGGTGATGACAACCAAGTTCGGGTTACTGGCGTCTCTTCCAGGGAAACGCAGATCAACGTTGAAGTCCTCGGTGATGCGTCGGACGCCACGACCTCGACCTCCGATGATGCGAGAGTGGACACGGTGGTCGATCTCGACCGACTCACTGTACAGCTCCTCCTGCAACAACATTACCAGCAACTACTACTACAACAACTACAACTACAGCAACTACTACACCTCGACCTCGACCTCTGATGATGCGAGAGTGGACACGGTGGTCGATCTCGACCGACTCACTGTACAGGTCCTCCTGCAACAACAACAGCATTAGCAACTACTACAACAACGATAACTACAGCAACTACTACACCGTGACCTCGACCTCCGATGATGCGTGCTGATGGAGACCCTGGATATTTTGAACACACGCAGTAATACCGTACATTAATTGGCACAGTCACATGATCCGAAGTATAACATTTCTGTAGATATTCACTGTAAATAAATGATCTGTCACACTTTTGAATTGAATAACTATCGTGTAATGTTATACAGGAGAACATTAAAATTTTGCAAAGTAATGTGGCAACAGATTTCAGGTGAGGTGGCAGATTATATAAAAGCTTCTTTGGCAGTTCATTATAGAATGGAACAGCGAAAGAATTATTAAAATTGGTTCACATTTGCCCAGGTGATCACTAAAACGACTGCATGGGTGTTTTATTTTGACTCACAGTGTATATTACAACATTTACTACAACTACAACGACAACTGCTGCTGCAACTACTACAACTACAACTATGACAACCACTAATTAGGGACACAAGAAATATGTTGTCCAAAATGTCATTTTCCGTCCGTCCAACATCGCTAATTTTGTCCAAATTTCTAATTTTCGTCCAAATTCAGTCTACCTATTGAAAGGTATTTAATTTGCAAACGGACAAATATGTACTGATTTCAAAGTCTGTATAAAGAAATGCAGCATTTCTTTAACATTACGGTAGACTTGTTTCATTGAAAAGTTAAGAGCGCTTTTAATGTCTGCGCTAATGTTGTATTGTGCAACCAGCATGTTGCATGTACTGCAGAGGCACGCTGCAGACTTAATCGACTTTATGGACTTATTAACTACCGGTATACTCCAATGATTGATGTCACGATGTAGTCCCAGCAGTTTGATGCACTTGTTCATTTTGTGAAACAAATTAATCCATTCGCATCCCAATAATTCTAGTCATCCATTCTTTCAACCCAACTGTAAAAGCATTATCGAAATGCCAATTAATGAGAAAGAATTTGACAGTTTTTTCCGCGATCAATTGGCCATTTTTCGTCCACATTCATCCAAAATTGCGCATTTCGTTTTTCGTCCAAAATGCCGAATTTTGCGATTTCGTTCGTTTTTCGTCCAAAATGACTTTCTTGTGTCCTTACCACTAATACAACTACTACACTGTGAGGCATAAAAACACGCCAAAATTTTTTTTATCATAACTTCTACAATACTTGACCGATTTTGATAGAAATTGATATGCAGTGTCTTGGATAAATTAGCCACAAAGTGTGACAAAATTTTCCAACTTCACCTAAATAACGTCGCCACACTACCTTGCAAAAACTTAAAGTAGCTGTTTTTGACAAACTGAAATGGAACGATGTAAATGTTTGCCTTTAAATTCGAAGTTCGCACGAAAAAAGTGTCCTTGCAAAAACAACCGTTCAACAGACAAACAGTTACTTCAATTAATCAATTATTCAAAGTGTTGTCCACTGGCACGAACACATGCCCTCAGCCTTGGCCGCCACTGATCAATGGCCTTGTCGATTACGCTCTGCTTGAACTCAGCCAAAAACAGCTACTTTAAGTTTTTGCAAGTTAGTGTGGCGACGTTATTTAAGGTGAAGCTGGAAAATTTTATCATACTTTGTGTCTAATTCATCCAAGACACTGCATATCAACTTCTATCAAAATCGGTCAAGTATTGTAGAAGTTATCTTAAAAAATTTTGGTGTGTTTTTTTATGCCTCACAGTTCAATACAAGTGCACGCTGTTACTCACAAAGTCCCGTACGATGCGTAGTATATCATCACGTGCTGCTACTGCATTCTGTTCCAGTCCGGTGATCACTACCACGTCCGGTCTCTCCGAGTCCTTGTCCGGCATCGTCACCTGGACGTCGTGGTCCTGACGGATCTTCGACACGACGGTACCTCGACGACCGATGATCTTTGGGTGGAACTTGGGGTCGACAGACACTTCCAGCTTGAAGCTACGCAAAGCCTACAATTACAATAGGCTGGTACATCTCTAACTGTTGGTAGAACAGTGCCGAGCTGTTGGCCGATTTAAATCAATGCGATTTCACTGATTTAAACTGCAACTTAAATCAACTGATTCTTTGTCAAAAAATCAAGTGATTTAAATCACACTTACTTTCGCGTTTTTCAGTTTATATTATGCTGTAATGCATTACATATATATAGCCAAGGTAACGAAACATTGATTAACTGTTGTTTACTTACTTTTTGCAGAGCGATGGTGGCCATGTGATTGAGCAGTTTCAAAATTTGGCAAAAAGTCGGCATAAAAATACAAATTAAAAAAATCTGATTTAAATTAAAAATAATATGGTTTAAATTTAAAAAATCTATTTTTTATTTTAAAATCACATTTTTTCCAACACTGGAAGCCAACAAGTACTGCATAGTAAGGTGGTCTAGTGACAGTGCTATTTTGTCATCAAACAGCACTTGCATCATTTTGAATTCAGTCCGCACTTCAACGGAGACTGGCTGCCTACCAAAGATTATTTTCAGTCAACCAGACAGCTTGCCGTGCAATACTGCAGGACCTGGACACCACTACATTGTTGGTAAATAAGTAAGTAAACATACTCTCTGTTCCTTTTCATCCTCGAGCTGCTGGACTCGCTGCAGCAGTGCCTGCCTGGCTCGTCCGACGTTCTCCGGCGTCCCAGTCACCCTCAGCACGGACACGTTCTCATCCGCCGGCGGAACCTGGATCGATACTTCGAAGTCATCCATCATCTGACGGACGTCCCGACCTTTTGACCCGATTATGAAACGATGTAGGTCAACGGCCACTGGTACCTCCTCCGTCACTGGAACCAGTGCCTGTGTAACATAATAAGTACGGCAATAAATGTACTCCCTTTCAACAGAAAAAATAGTAAGTCTAACTTGACATGAGACATTGAGTACTGTATGCCGCCGCCCATGCAGTGATGGTTCCAGTATATGTTATTCCACTGTGACCTTGAACTTTGACCTTTTGACCCCAAAATTTAGTGCGTTCTTCTCTGTCCTATAATACATCATTGGTGTAAGCTTGGTGAAAATCTGACCAATACTTTTGAAGACATCATGTTAACTAGAAGGCGCTCGTGAGAGTGCATATCTCCGCCAAGTAAATTTTTAAAGATGCCACGTTTTGGGAAAATTTGTGGGTGATCATCTCCGGACTGTGCCTGGGAACACGTACGTCAAATTTGAAGTCCGTAGCTTTAACCGTTTTGGAGCTATTAGCATTTAACGCCCAAAAATTTAGGGGGTCACGTGACCGTGGCAACGCCCCCTTTTGGGAAAAATTTTGGGGGTCATGTCCGGACTGTGCCTGGGAACACGTGTATCAAATTTGAAGTCCATAGCTTTAACCGTTTTGGAGCTATTAGCATTTAACGCCCAAAAATTTAGGGGGTCACGTGACCGTGGCCACGCCCCTTTTTGGGAAATTTTTTGGTGATCATAACCGGACTGTCCCTGTGAACATGTGTGTCAAATTTGAAGTCCGTAGCTTTAACCGTTTTGGAGCTATTAGCATTTAACTCCCATGACCGGCCGCTGCGCACACACAAACAAACAAACACACACACATCGAACGAATGCATTATCTCCGCCATTCACTTCGTTCACTTGGCGGAGATAACAAGCCCAGAAACTGCTGTTTCCAGCATACTTTATTCCACCGTGACCTTGACCTGCTGACACCAAATGTAATGAAGTCATCTACGTAACTATGTCAGGTCAAGTAATGTTTTTTATCATAGTAATAAACCTACGAATGTTAAACGGCTATAAGCAATGTGTTAATATTACCCATCATCACATCGGCTAACTGTCAATGTGCTGTGGAACAATATCATCTTTTTACCAAATTTTGATGACTGCGGTTACGTGTAAAACAGAACATTCGCATAACTGTTTTAGTGTTTCATTCTACACGACACCACCTCTAAAATGTTTTGCAAATGTTTTATTTGCAAATGTTTTGCAAATAAAACATTTGCAAATGTTTTATTTTACAGTGGTTACATATAAAATAAAACAGTAAAACATCTTCGCAAATGTTTCATTTTACATGTAACCACGGTCTTAGTCACTTGTACCAATGCTTAAGTTACACAAATAGGTCACGGTTTATGTAGCTCTAGGGCAAAGCAAGTCACACTTTTGCCACTACACCCACATCGCATTTCGAAACAGGCTCCCGCAAAACAATTTACATAATTTTGTCACATTTATGGACACAACAGGAATCAGCCCACCTAACACCGTTTGTGTAACTGCACTACCTTGTAAAAACTTCTCAACACTGCTACTACTAGACTGATGGCTGGCCGTGTGACCACTTTGTGGGTAAAGCATCCGCTATCAGTCAACCAACACTGCCAACTCAGCCTGCCATCCCTCCGGGGTCGGTTAAATGAGTAGTAACCCATTAATGAGTGGGTTACGGAGGTGGAGACCTGACTGCTGCTGGCTGCCCGTGGCCGGTGATCGGGCCACTGCGCGTAGCCTGTGTACAGGCTGTGGGCGGTGACCTGAGCGGCCTGGCGGCTCAGTTCAGTGACGAGAGCGCATTAGAGGTGTGTATACATGTTATGCGCTATACAAATCGACGTCTTTACTTTTTACCCGCGCGACGCTACGCTAGCACGGGTCTTTGCGACAGCGACGTGTCCGTCCGTCTGTCCGTCCGTCCGTCCATCTGTCACACGCCGGTATTGTGCCTAGCAGAGCGAAAGCAGGATCGTGAAATGTACACCATCTGACAGCCCCATGACTCTAGTTTCTGGGAAGGTATGA
>Ga0209679_1000543_pt1 | contig 13970 bp, 8 predicted proteins | sample WorMetHEROISLAND_4_FD_187408 | JGI IMG/M metagenome (GOLD analysis project Ga0209679, IMG submission 187408) | Marine gutless worms symbiont microbial communities from Max Planck institute for Marine Microbiology, Germany - Olavius sp. 2 HERON... ...
AAGAAGAAGAACAACTGTAGTGGCTGTTAGGGACGCCTTCGGGTCCAAAAATCTCCATGGACAGATTTTTTTGACCGGTGATGAATTCAAGTATGCGTCTGAAAAGCGGTTGAATGGGCAGTGAGAAGTATTTTATTTCATTGCTAATGAAAACTCCGAGACCATTACAAACTATGCACTGACAAAGGCGATGAGTATGCTGAAAAATAAAGATATGCTCATTTGTCTACCTTTCGTTTAAATGTGTAAGGCTCAAAACTTTTTGACCGCCCCTCGTACTTAGCCTTTAACACCTTTACTGCCAGGGTGTGTTGTCTCATTCCAAATATAGTCTGTTCCCAGGCCACAGTTATCTCATCCTACTTACATAACAGCTGCAGTAACTTACAGACCCAGGAATCATTTTGCTTTTATTGCTAAATGTGTTTATAATCATGAGAAAATACTTCACAAAATACTAATACCTATGTTATTGTTGGTGTGCAAAAATAAGTAATAAACAGTTCTTGAACCGTATGTTAGAATGAACCATATGCTTGGATGAAGGAAGGTGAATTTGTCATGTTCTTATGTTTATTTTAATGCATTTTGGCGTAGTGTAACGGTGGCTGCTGTAGTTAACTGCTGAGTTACCGTGTCTTGAATGGATTTGTGATTTTGTGTTTGTTTGCATTTTAGCATTGCTGTATCACTATGAAACTCAGGTATGCTTATTTTAGTCAAATTATCTTTATGGTTTTGTTTCATATTGTGATACTGTGAAGTCTCGGATATAATGTGCACCTGTGTATAATATGCACCCCCAGTTTTCAATTTAGCAGTAATGCAAAAATTTATAATCCTATGTATAATATCGTTGCGCCGACCGGTCGTAATACTCTACATTACTGTATGCATATTATCCAGTTCCACGATCGCACTTCATCTGTCGTCTGGCTGTCGTCTGATTGAGACAGCCAACGTCCGTCTTTAGCGACGTCGAAAAGATAGACTGGAGGCGTTACCATGGTAAAAAATGCCGCAGCATGGTCAAGCTGCTGCATTTCCCGAGCTGGAACGTCAGCTGGTTGAATAGTTGAAAAAGTAATCCTATGTATAATACGCACCCCAAACTTTTACAGTACGATTTTAGGAAAATAAGTGTGTATTATATCCTAGATTTTATGGTATTGCTGTGCATTAGATAAACGTTGAATGTTGCATGTTGTCACATTTTTGGCGTGTATGTTTATTTGCGTTCAGTTTTAATATGGCTGATGACTTACTGCATTGTAGTGTATTCCGATGCCTATGGCGTGGTATGCTCATCACCTGTCAGAGTCATTTCAGAAGTTCAGCGTAGTTATGACGTTTATGATACAGCTTGTGTTGCCGTTCATGTTCTTTCTACCTTCAAGAAGATATAGAGTATTTGCAGCTGGTGGTCAGGTTAGCTAAACTTACTTCTGTCTAACACTATACTGTGTTGTGTTACCACTTTGTAGGTGAAATGGGTAGTTATGTCAGTAGTTATTGGTAGTGCCTGGAAAGGCATTTGGCGGAAATTTCTCTGGTGCCAGTCTCACTTTAGACCTGAACACATCTGAGCCCAGGCACAGAGGAGTGCATGGCAATTTGCAGCTTGTTAGGAAAGTGGATCCAAAGTATCACTGTTAATGGATTGAGCTGAAGGCATGTCACTTGATTCAGATGGCAGAACTGACTAGTTTTCACTTACAGTGCAGCTGTCGTTAAGATCAGAAATATATGAAATCTAGATAAATTAAGGTAGGTTGATTGAGAGGAAACTAATGATATGATGTGTCTTTCAGGTGTTACTGATGTTGCTGATTCTGCTGACTGGCAATTACAATTTTTTCAACATTCTAACCATTTTCCTGTGTCTGTCACTTGTTGATGATGACTGGTTGTTAGGATGGTCTGCAAGCAAAGCTTCGCAAACGGGTATTGTTTCTTTTCAGTTTTCACTACTTGTTTTATATTCCTACTGACACAGTGCAGTTTTTGATGCATTTATTGGCAGTTTTGTAAGAAGCTGAAAAGTGCATATTAATGATCCTTCAAGTGGATGAGCTTGCTTCCTGTTAAACAAACAAGATAGAGAGCACTAGCTAACTCAGTTGAACCTGACAGTGACTGTAAAATGATTGTGTAATGTGTTGTGTGATATGCTTGCTTTTTTGACTGAACTGCCATGAATGCTGCATTAACATACAAGAGTTGTTACAGTTGGCAGTCATACATTGTAATATGTATATAAGTAGCATACTTTACTTTCATAGTGATATAGCAAAATGGTATTCAGCCTTATTGATGTTAAGCCTCACTAGCAATCATGGCCATAAATTTAAACTTTTCAAATGTCAGACCACTGCTGGTATACATGCAATTATTTTACTGAGCATGCCATCAATGTTCGGAATTGTCTGCGTGATATTGTTATTTTAGTTTTTTTTTCTGTGTTTAAGTAGACTGTCAAATGTGTAAACTTTGAGAAATGTCTTAGATATAACTGATGTAATATTTTAATCTTTTTATGTAATGCGTTTTATGAATTGTCACTATTATTCTTGGCAGCTGTTAAGAGTGTAGCCAGTGCTTGACTGTCCAGTTCTACAGCGTTCTACATGTCATTTATTGTCTTGTTTTTGAACAAATAAAATTGAAATGGAGATGAAGTATTGGTGTTGGTTCTGAAGTTGGTATTTTTGTTTTTGTTTATAGATGAGAAACGTCCTAATGCGACTCGTCGCAGCCGCGCAGTACGACTGTTGCTGGATGTGCTTGTCTTTGGTTCACTGTTATACATCTGTGTTCGCTACTTCTCTCTTCGTGTCAACTTTGAACAGCTGAAAATTGAAACATCTGTGGGTGAGCGATTGTAATTGATGATTAAGACAGTTAGTTGAGAAATATACATTGCTATTCAACTATTCTTGTGTCGGCCAGATTATACAATGCTGTTCATCTGTCTATCCGTCGATGGCTTGAAACTTATAAAGTTGTAGAAGGTTCAGATTTTGTGAAGAGTTTGCCAATGTCATGCTGCAGAATTTTATGTTATATAATTTTGATCGCAATGTCATGTAAAGTTTGGCACAAAATACGTTATGAAGGAATGATAGATCGTCAAATGTTTATTACACTTGCTTGAGGTAATGTTCACAGCGATCAGTGAATTTAGTGTCTTGAACTGTCAGAGTCACAAGACCATAGTTATGAGTTGATGAAGTAGCATTATAGCACCTATATATTAAAACTCATTAACTTGCCATCTTCGTGAATCTTTTGTGTAACTAATAGCCAAAAATGAAAAAAGACATATACAGAAATCACACTGAATACAATGATGACTTTTACCAACCACCCAGGTCAACTCAGCCTTCTATCGTCTGTGAGATGGTCAAATGAGTACCGGGTATTAGCTTTCGATGGTGATGGTGGATGTAGACACTGTAGCTGCCTATAGGCAGACCTGCAGTTCAAGCCAATTGGCTTGGTCCAATTGGCTTGGTCCAAAGGTGACCATGCATCTGGTGCTGTTCTGCATGCGTGAAGTGAACTGCATGAACTCTTGCAGTGTCTGTGCTGTGATGACGGCACCATAGACACTCATTTCTATTACTTATTATTACTTAGCTCAATGTATTTTTACTGCGATTAATATTTTTCTTTGTAATTCTTATAAAACTTGCTGTGAACTAGTCTGTAAGAAGTTAGCCAATCTACGTGATGTTTTTTCTGCAGCTTTTACGCCAGCAGACTTTGAACAGTTTGTGCAAGCTATGGTTCCATTGAGCATTTGGATTGGCATCATTTCCCTTGGAGTGGAAATAAGTCGTTCTTTTCTCAGGTTTGAAGTCGTACGTTGCATACTGTTACAGTTATAATGACAAACAGCATTGTACTTACTGTCAAATTGCCATCGTGGCATGTTCAGCAGTGTATTTATTATATTGTATAGCTGATATTTGCTGGTGGCTAGCATTGACACTGTGTTTGTTTTACACTTTTGCTAGCAACTGTGTTGTTTGGATTTTGCAGGTGTTTGCTAGAAGAAAGTGGTTTCTGTTGTCGGTTGACTAATGCCACTGGATCCTTTGTGTTTGGCGTCATTGCTATCACTATGTTCTTGATAAGTTTGGTAACTTGAAGTTTACTGTTTTTTTTGTTACGTGGATTTTTATTTAGCAGTTTGCTACCGCTAGTTTATGGATATCACATTGAGTCATAAAGGTAGTTCCGAGTTCTAACAAATAGTCTGTGTGTGTGTGTATTGCAACTTTCAGGTGCCATATACTGTAATTGATCAGAACACTCGAAACAAGCTGCCTCCTACTGTAGTGCGATGGTATTCCTCTGTGCGTGATTTTGAACTGACAAGTTCCTATGGACTGTTTCGGAGGTATGTGTTTATTTTGAATGACGGTGTTACTACTAATAATGTGAATAGTTAATAATTAATTTTGTTGGTTTAATATTTGTATATTATAATCAGTTTCCTTTACGTGTCACTGGTGATGTTGGTTAATTAGTAGTAGGATGTATAATGTTATGTTTTATTTAAAATACTGCAAATGATGATTGTTTCAACTAGCTGAAGTCAAACTTTGAAACATAGTGGTCATGCATGCAGATCAGTTTTATTTCTGTGTTGTTATGTCATTGTGTTAATTCTGTACTAAAGTAATAGTGCTTTATAATAGAAAAGAGTAGCATATATGGTGGCTTGGTGGTGTAACGGTTAGGGCATCGGACTTGTGATTAAGCGGTCGTGGGCTTGATTCCCGGTCGGACCGCTATCAAGCTACCTAGTTCAACTGTGCCTTCCATCCCTCTAGGGTAGGTAACTCAAGTGCTGGCCTGGCTGCTGGGGGTTAAGGCAGGGCACGTAAGCTTGTGTCAGGTGGTAGGTCACACTGTGTGATCCTATATGGCAAATGATGTGCCGTAGCTCTGGGATGGGTTACCATAAAGAGCTATACACACCTTTAACCTTTTTTATTGGTTATTGAGTGAATTAATGGATGTTGTTTAGAATGACAGGAGTCGGAGGTCGACCGGAAGTGATAGTTGAAGGCAGCAACTCCACTGAAGGAGGCTGGCTGGAATACCAGTTTCTGTACAAACCTGGTGATGTATACAGAAGACCTCCAGTTAATGGTAATGTCATTGTTTTACTGTAAATGTTATAGCTATATAGTTAGTTTTCATTATTGTAATTTAGTTAATTATCGAGATGAGATGAATTGTAGTCACTGTACTGTCTTCTGTCAGCAGTGAGAGTGCTTGGAGTAATTTAGGAGAAATATGCCTGTTCAGCAAAAAACCAGAAGTAGTAGCAGTAGTAATCATTAAAGTTATTTTAATCGTTAATACTTACTAAGTAAATTAACCTCTGATGTTACCTGTATGATTGTAAAGGAAGGTGCTGTTGCATGTTAGTCTGAATAGCCAAATGTGGTGGCAGTGTGTCTGAAGTCATGACCGTATGCGCTGTAGAAATTAGGACTGTTATTGTTATTATTATTATTTCAGACACCGTACATGATTTGCTGTTGCCTGTCGATACAAACACAGAATCACAGACGTTGAAACTTATGTGATGTATTGTATATATTGGCAGTTGTGTATGTTGTGACACAGTTCCACATCAGCCACGCTTGGACTGGCAAATGTGGTTCGCTGCTCTTGGCACTTACCAACACAACCCGTGGTTTCTGAACCTTGTCTATCGACTGCTGATGAACGAACGTGAAGGTCTGGAACACATTTGTCTCCTAAAAAGAAACAGAAAAAGAATTGACGAGGAACGCACACACGTGCGTGGTTTTTGTTTGACCGGCCCGACCTTCCAAAGTTACTCTGCGTTAGGACAATCCCCAAAATAAACTTTTGGGAATTGCTGTGGCAGAACTTTTTGTAGACTGGATGCCCTTCCTGTTGCCCGCTCAACAGCACCAAAGCACAAAAAGAAGCCGCTGCATAAAACTGTATATACAGTGCATAAACTGGTTACATTAGTACTCAAACCCAGATTTCCTCACAACATATACGACTATTACATATACTACTACTACTATTACTACTGTCAGTTTTTGTTTGAATGGCCTAGTTTCCTGTGGTTACTCCAGTTCCCTAAAGGAGAACCTTTTTGGTTGTTACGGTAGTTTTTTACAGGCTACATGCCTCCCCTGTCAGCCAGCCAACAATGTCAGAGTATTTGCATAGCACTGTATACTGCAACATGTATCTGCATTGTGCTTTGTGTCAGATAAACAACAAAAAAGATGAGTAACGAAAACACGTGGGCTGCACTTCATATGGAAGTAAAAATTAATGGTAGTCAAGAAACAAATCTAGGCAAAAAAGCTGATCTGTATACTACACTGTAGTGATTTCTGTGTGTTGAGTTGTATTGGGATTGAAGTAGCAGCAGAACTTGATTGTTCATTGCTAGTGTCATAGCAGTATTTTGTGGTTATGACTTCTCTGTGAAATACCAGCATTTTTAATTTAAATTTTAATTTTACTGCAGTTTTAGAACTGATCGAATTCAATCCGTTTCCGAACGATCCCCCGAAGTACATACGTGCTCAGCTCTACCATTATCATTTCACAACACCGAATGGCAGGTATATTCTTTTAGTGGTGACTATAACAGCACTTTGTAGTGACAGAACAGTGCATGAAGTAATGTCTGTGTATCTTTTATGTTACATTGTTAGGTCAGATGCTAAATTAACCAGATCTCGTGTGTTATGTGATACCGATAATATTTTGCACAAAGTTTTAATAATAATGGTAATAATAATAGTAGTAGTCTAATTTCCATAGTGCCATACTGTTGTGATTTCAGAGGCGCCAGGTACCGTCTAGCCTTTGGTAAAAAAACGTTCTCTATTTTTTCATGTATAGCTGTACATCTGATGTTTTGATGCCATTTTTAACGTCCAGTGTGTATTATTATAAATACATCCATACAAGTTACAGGCTGTGTTAACATATGTTACTTATTTTTAATCACACTATAGATGTTTCTTTCTGTTACTTGTGAAGTGATGCTAAATATTACTAGAATTCCATTTTTCGTTGGTCCTGTCTAAAGATTAGTGTTTCTTTCTGACAACTGTTATGCACTGGGATTGTGTGAATTATCTTTTGCAGTTGTGTTGTGCCATCAATAACGGAAGCACGCAGTGCTGGATGGGGTCCACTTGGTGACAGGTACGTCTGGCCAGTCAGTATATTGGATCAACCTGGTACTCTGAATTGGCACTGTCTGATATCTGTATTATATACTGCATCACTGATCTTACGCATTTACTGTTCTGACTCTGAACTAGTCTGTATTAATGATGCAAATATTTTACACAGATGTTATTTTTATTAACAGTTTTCTGATTAGTTGTTAGAATTTAAATTTATCCTACATCCACGTGTACAACTGTACATAGTTGCTGTTGTAATTTTGAACAACGTTAGAATTGTCTTATTAGCAGAGTTATGGATTTTAATTATTAATCTTGCTATTGATTGTTTAAAAAAATATTCCAGTTATTAAGTGTTACTGCTGCTACCTCTGGTTTTTATTTAATTAGCTCATTTTCCTCTGTGTGTTCCCGGTTAGATCTGGTCCCAAAGGCTTAACCTTTCGGAATTGTTGCTGCAGGTATTTATAGGCCATGTGCTCTTCCTGTTGTCCAGTCATTAGCATTAAAGCGCCAAAGAAATTTATTTTTAGTGGTTAAAATTTAAAAAATAGCCTGTGGTTGCACGTAAAATAAAACATTTACAGAGCATTTGCAAAAATGTTTTAGTGATTTATTTTGCGTGTAACCACCTCTAAAAATGTTCTGCAGATGTTTTACGCTAAAACATTTGCAAAAATGTTTCAGAACATTTGCAAAACATTTTTGCAAATGTTTTAGCATGTTGAAGACGTGTTGAAGATAGGAGGTGGTTACGTGTAATATAAAACATTTTTACAACATTTTTCGTCCATTTTTCGTTTTGATGGCTCTAAAACATTTTTACAATTGTTTAGCAAATGTTTTAGCATAAAACATTTGCGAAACATTTTTAGAGGTGGTTACGTGTAAAATAAAACACCAAAACATTTTTGCAGATGTTTTGCAAATGCTTTATTTTACATGTAACCACTGTCATGTGAATAATAAAACTGAGTAATGCAAGCTGACTAATGTAGTTGTCAACTTGTCTGTGATGTTGACATGTACCCTTGTGTATGCTGCATAGCAACTGGTGGTGTCGGAAACCTGTACGAGAGTACTTGCCAATTGTATGGACGGAGGAACCAAACTTTGTTGGTTACCTAAAGTCTGCCAACATTTACGTTGTGAGAATTTTAATTTTAATTTGAGTCAGTTAAATCTGATGTGTAACGTTGTGATTAATTGAAGAATTATAAATTTTGGGCGAGTAGAGCCATCTGTTAGGTTGTTTATTTTCATAGCTCAGTGCCTTGCTGTGTGGTGACTGGGATTCTTTGAAACATATAGTGTGATGGAGTCACTATCTCTACTGTACTTGTGAAATACGATGTACCTGCCTTAGTTTAGGAGCTTAGTGACTATCTCCGACTTTGTATTTTAGATACGGTATTTGAAACGTCAAATTTGTCATTGTCAAGAAGCAATCTTGTGCAATGTTCTGATGGCTTATGCAACTTTGTCAGCAGCTGTGATGCCCACTTAGCTTCATATCTGCCTTCTCCATCTTCTGATGCACCAAACAGATATTATGCTGTGCTTAATACTCATGTAATTGTGTTTGTGTTTGTGTTCAGGATGATTCGAAGAAGTCTCGCAGCAAATTGCCACACGGCACAGTTGCATCGCTTGTGGGATTTGTGCGTCAGCTTGTTGGCCAGGCCGATGGCTTTATGACATGCATTGCATTGCTAGTAGCTGGATTTGCTGTGTCGTACACTGGCATTTGTAGAGATCGGCAAAAAACTTCATGTGCCGTGCCATCTGAAGCCGACGCCGGTCCCACCGCAAAGAAGAAGATCACTTGATCAATCACTGCTGATTGCTGGCAAATTGTGGAATTTTGGGCTTTATTTTCGTGAGTGTTAACTTTGCATTGTTGCTGTGTAAGCCAAGTAAATGTGTTTCATTGACATTTTTGTTGTAACAATAATCAGTAACCATTTGTTGTTTTGTGGAGTTGTTTTAGCTACTAACGTCCCTCGTATAATGAAACACGTGCATGAATTATCTGTGTGCGTGAGTAATAAAAGTGCATCGTTGACATTCATGTAATCTCAAGGTTATCATCATATCTGTATTTTTGAATATCCATCTTCTGCTACACTGGACTGTTACAATGTTGTTTGTATTATATATAAATTGCAAATTTATTGATCATTTACCTGTTAGCATTTGAACATTAACTTGATTGTTAAGATGTACACTGTGATTCATAATTAGCGGAACCTTTTGCTTAAGTCGGTATAGCTCTGCTAATAAACGTTATTTCTGTGTAAAATTTTTACTTTTTGTCGTTCTGATTATAACACAATTTGGTCATAAATGCCTGTCATTGTGCGACCTTTATCTTGTAATTACTGCATCAGCATGACATAATTTTTTATGTTGCGTTTACGTTGCAATTTTTGCTATGGTTTTCACAGAGGAGGATAAAATTGCAATAAAATTTCTTAGAGAAAACAAACACTACAGAGCGAAGCATTTTTTGGCGGAGTTCCCATCTAAGCCATGGTTACTTACTGGATTGAACCGAAAGAAGTCGACGAGACCTGCTCAGACGCCGGTGCGACAGGTGCCGGACGACTGCGGACGATGCAATGCGATGACAACATCGAGCACGTTGAGCAGCTTGCGTTGAGTCAGGAAGACAAACGGGCCCACAGGGTACTCAAAAAGGCGGCTACTTTAAACACAGCCTGTCCTATAAACTCTGATTAACATCCATATGTTCTGTTTATTTGCATTTGAGGCTTTACCTTACGTTTGTTGCAAATTGCCTTTTGATTCAATAAAGTGCCCGACGTGCTTTAGTCTTCACAAGGCCACGATATCTTATAACACAGTATAGTGCGTCCATCTTGAAGATATGATGGGAAATATTTCCTACTTTAATGTGGCAAAGGGTGGCGCATGAACTGTAGCCAAAGTTTCGTAAAATTCTGCTGATTACTATTAATTACACAGTAATGACCAAATGGTTCCACTAATTATGAATCACTGTGTATGTTATGTGAACTGTTTGTCTGGTGTGCGGCAGAGAAGTGAGTTCAAAGTCAAGACTTAATATTGTTGATTCACATCAGTAATTCTGGCTCTTACTGTATTGCTCTTTATGGCACAGGAATGTGGACAGGGCTTGATAGAGAAAGGTTAACACCTTTTGAAATGTGGGTTTTGAGGAGAATGGAAAAGATCAGCTGGGAGGACAGAGAACTAACAAACAAGTTCTTCAAAAAAATTACAAAGAGATGAGGAGGAGTATTTTAATTATAGTCCAACAACGCAAGCGTATATGGATTGGACAAATTACTGCTACATGACGTAATTGAAGGAAGGATGTTGGGTAAAGCAAGATTATACACGATCATTGCTAAAAAGTTACATCTCCAGCAAAACTTACAAAAGAGAAGCTGGAGACACGATCAGGTAGCAAAAGAGAATGTCATATACCTGACATTTGGCAGAGGACACAAAGAACATATTACCGGTACTAGACTCTACGTTGATTGCAATTCTGAGAAAATTACGTCATTGTACCCATGCCTCTGAAGGGATATTGAACGTTGGCGTTGGCAGCTTTAACAAATTAATGAAACCGTTTGACTTAACTGCTTCTATTAAGCAAGAAAATTATGGAAGAAACCTAGTAAGTGCCATGAACATAGGCTGAATGTGGCTTGTATGAGGCGGTGGCATAATCATTTCGTCTGTTGTTAAGGCTCGTACTCTTAGTTGAGATTATTTTTGATGGCAGTTAGTAATTACAGTCTGTGTCGAGTAATCATCTTTGTGAAAAACGAGTTTAGTTATCACCAATAAATAATGTATTTACTATAAATACTAGTGACCGTATGTTTGAGATAGAGTTATTTGTGCACCAGTTTCAGTGTACCTGCACTGCTATATTCTGCGTATTCAGAGTATAGTGTAACAGAAGCTTTGAAACTACCTTGTTTTTTGTTCATGCCGACATAATCATGGGTGTAGGGCGTTTAGCGACTGTACATGTGTGTATATGTATGTATGCCAGAACTCCACTTGACGTGTAATCGCCAAACATGGCAGGTGGATAGTCCTGGTCACCCATTTTATTTGAGATCAGTAGGTCAAATGTCAAGGTCAGCATGAGTTTGCATTCTTGTGAGTGCCAGTACTAGTTGTCTGTTGTTGATGATACTCGATACATTGCTTCTGCACTGTGTGAAAACTAATAGTGGAATGCTTGTTGTCTGTAGCATGTTATTGTTAGTGGCAATAATGTAATAATACCTGGTAGTTTATATCGTCCCAGTTTATGGCTGATGTCTTGTTTTACTGCTTTGACTCTGTTGGTTGATGTCAACGAGGGCATCGGGACTGTAAAAAAACTGCTGCAGCAGTCTCCAAAGTTTCTGCCTTTGGGGCCCAATGTAACCTGGATTAACTCCAAAAAAGTAGTCTGGCTGAACAAAAACCAGTGTTTTTCTAGTACTTACTCGGTTTGGAAGTAATCATTTTTGTTTTTATTCGGTTCTTCTTCATCTGAAAATCATTCTTTTTAGGTCCTATTCAGTTCTCATGTTATCTTTTCGTTCTTATTCAGTTCTGTTTCTTGAGATTTTAGTCATTTTCGTTTGATTTTTATTCTAGGAAACAAAGCGTTATATTTCATGGTTCACAAAAACACTCTAAACAGAGGCGGATTTTGGCATGTTCAGCATGTTCGGCCGAACAGGGGCCCCCACAAAAATGGAGCCCCCACATGAGGACCAAAAAAAATTCTGCAACGTGCCAACACACCGAAATTGCCCGAAAGTCATTGAAGTAATAAATAAGATAAAAATTTTGTGTGGCACTGGCGTCAGTGTCCAGCGTAGCCCGGCCGGTACTGTTGACTGACAGACACACTGACAGACGCCAACTCACGACAACTGTAAGCGGTAGCAGTAGGCCTATTATTGTATTAGGGGCCCTGGAGCCCCCACATTTTTTCTGAACAGGGCCCGGTTTAGAGTAAATCCGGCCCTGACTCTAAAATGAACACTGCATTGCTACCTGTAATACTGTTTATTGCACAGCAACATACAGGGTGGGCCAGCTAAAGTGAAGCCAACTTACATTTTTGCTGGTAACGTTTGGTACTTGAGTGTATAGATAAAATTCAATGTTTTTGGCAAATGTGATAACCGTTTAGATAGACACACACCTTAGGAAGCATAAAAAATTAATATTTAATATTGTTCGTCAGATGGCGCCACCAACGCCCTTTATGCCTGTCTAATTTTACTGACTTCACATAGGCCTATAATTTTACGTTTTCACGAACTTAATAAAATTCTATGGTAAAATCGTCTGGTTTTGCTGGTATTTGTTAGCCTTTGCGTTTATAATATTTTTGCGACCTGTTTTTTTTATAAAATAGCACGGTTGAATAATAACGCGTTTGTGCATTTTGATGGGTAAAATAAGTTGGCTTCACTTTAGCTGGCCCACCCTGTAGAGCTAGCAGTTTCAAGTGTAACTGTAGCTGTAACTGATTTAAATAGCGCCGGCTACTAAAAGACAGATGGCACATCAATTTCACAGTTAGTGCTCATATACAATACGAGTAACTAAATGAATTGTCTAGAGTTCATGCCTAAAAGAAGTGCAATGCACTGTTAGTCGTCAACACACAGAAAGTAGGTGACGTAGTTGACAGAAGTATGCCTGCAACAAATGCGACATCATAGTTCTCACATCAACGCTAGCATGACAACATCGAACAAAATCATGTCGATTGCAATGCTCCTATTATCTTGTTGCAGATGATGATGCTTGTAAAATGGAGAGTTTGACAGTCCATTTTTCTGTTTTTTATATGCTTCATTGCTCGAGGATATTTTTGTTTGGCTTTAATTGTTGTTCTAGTTTTTATTCAGTTCTGGGGTATTTTTCAGTTTTTATTCAGTTCTCATTCGCAAAATCTTTTTGTTTGTAGTTCTAGTTCTCGTTCACGAAAATAACAGACAGAAACCGAAGGTCGTTGTAGTGTGGTCCCATATTGTGACAAGTCATTGCAATGTTTTGCACTGAATGACATTTATTACTGTTTCTGTATGTTGTTACTGCTTTCTGATGTGTTAATGCGATGTTGCAGTGTTCTGTATGACATCACAGGTTTTATTACAGCAGCTTCTGCAGTAAGATAAGATATTTATTAGAATGCAGCAATCAGTGGTTGAAATGAGAGAGTGTGTTTACTATTTAGCAAATATGCCATATTAGAATGCTTAAGGTCGAAATGTAAGAACAATAAACAAATTTTTAAGCATACATACAAACAGGGACTTGGTTAAAAATAATTATTACGTCATGTAAGGTTTTCTAATGTTTCCTTTAATTATATTCAACTTTATTCGTCGAGTTCATCGACAGCACAGTGTAAGCGTAAACAAGAATCAGACAAACATCAAATTGGACTAACAGATAGGACATAATATGCAATGTACATTGACGATAAACAATATTCTAATAATATACAGGAACAGTCTGACACTTCAGGGACCAGTAAAATAACTGGCTATACTGGAAGTTGCGCTGCATGTAAGATTGTAATTAATTTCCCCGAATTTGGTCAAGAAATTTCGCTTGTGATCCAAAATCAAGTTGGACACAGATTTTGTATTAAACAGCACAGCATTCACGGGAAGCTAAGAGTCTTATGGGCGCGAATCCCGTTAGGGGAGGAATGGGGGTCCGAATTGGTACCGACTG
>Ga0209679_1000545_pt1 | contig 13955 bp, 5 predicted proteins | sample WorMetHEROISLAND_4_FD_187408 | JGI IMG/M metagenome (GOLD analysis project Ga0209679, IMG submission 187408) | Marine gutless worms symbiont microbial communities from Max Planck institute for Marine Microbiology, Germany - Olavius sp. 2 HERON... ...
GGCAGCCGCGCCAGCAAAGAACAAAGTCATGACGTCTCATTCCCAGGCAATTATGTGACGACACTTCAATGCCCACATTGTATCATTGTACGGTTAACCGTCCTTATGGCCAGGACTTGTCCTGGACATAAGGACCGGTTAACATCCCTACCTAGAAGTCCTTAAAACTATCCTCGACTTATGTGCGGGTCAAGCATTTTAGACCAAGTCTAGGCTCGTTTTTAGGGGGTCGACTTGTACGCGGATCGACTTATACACGAGTATATACGGTAGTCACCGTTGAATTGATTGATATCTGGCATTGTAGTAGGCAGTCGGTTTATAGAGGTGAATGTTACTTTCATGGACTTTAAGTCACGAGTTACCACTTGAAGCTTAATTACCTGCTGTGCTGGGGTTACTTCATGTTGAGTGGGTTCCCACAAGCACCTTTGGGAAGTGGTTGCTGGAACAGAACTTTATAGGCCACCTGTCGCTGCTGCAATACTAAAGATGTTTAAGTAATCAGTAAAAGGAATACTTCCGTGTTAATGAAATTAGTCAGTGTAATGAATTGAAACGTATTTTAGTATGTTTTGTCTAATATATTTAGATTGTTCATGTGTTTGTAGAATGTCTTCTTGCAAGAGTGTTTTGATCAAATTCGAATGGAGCTTGAACTAGAGAAACAAGTAAGTAAACGGTAAATTGAAACAGATTAGCATCGTGATTTATAAAAATATATATTCCCAGTTAGTGACCAAATATTTTGATAATACTTACAGTGCTAAGAACACAGATGTTGTTGAATGTCGTTTGTTTCAACTAACTCATCCTCGCTGTTTTTTCATCTCCAGTTGACAAGCAGTAGTTTCTGACAAGAAGTTACTGAAGTACCAGCAAAAAATCCACTAAAAGCTAAACATCAGAACCAGAGATGAACTGGTGAAACCCAACTAGTTATCTAGACAGTCGTTTACCTGTGTAGTGTGGGTGTGGTCTTACAGTGTATCCTTATTACCATCTGGGCATAGAGTTTGTGTGGTTTGTGAAAAGTCATGGGATTGAGTTGTGTAATTGTGAAAAGTTCATTTACTTGCTTACTTAAATTTTTATGCGGTAATTTTAATGATTTATTACCAGCAGCATTGGAGTGATAGTTTTAAGTGCCCGCGTCTGTCTGAAAGTATAGGTTCAGTGTGAACTGTGTGTGCTACCGGAGTCCATTGGTATTTTTATAAGTGATGGTTCTACAAGTATGTCGGGCAGTCACAGATACATCTGTATAGTACTGTATGTCACATGAGACCAGATCGAGACGCAACAAATTATGGGATTTAGCTTTAATAGTAATGAAAAGTGATTAAATTTGCCTCAGTTATTTGAGTGAGAACCCAGTCAGCACTTCCGATATGGAAGAGTATCGTCTTCTTAGTTGTCAGATGTTTGCAGTTGAGCGCTTCCTTACCCGACTTCTTGTGCTGTTTGTCATCATCATCATCGTTTTATTCGTCAGAAATGCAAATACATAAAAACTCGTAAAAAGGACACAGTTGGCAAGACATACCAGGCTCAAAGAGCACTTACAGTAGCCTTAATTAATAGCCTACGTAACCTAAAGATAACGATAGCTCATGTAAGTTAAAATCACATTAAAATGAAGCAAAAAAATAACATTACACAGTGCTCTTAAGATATGCAGAGAAATAGCGTTACTTGGTGAACTCGTACGTTTTACATTGTCATTTTCAGCCAGCAGAGCTTACCATATGTGCTACTGGTTATGCTTGATTTTAGAGCGATGGCTTTGCACAGTGGATTCAGCCAGTTTGTTTCTTACTAGTTTTACTTAGTTGCATACTGTTTATTGCGTGTTGTAGGCAGACTGAGCAGTAAACGTCACTGAATAGTGTTTCGTTGTCGTGATTTTCCCGGCACCCACAAGTTCATCGGTGTATCGCTGTCTTTAGTCTTCACTACCGGATGACGGTGTGACCATGCCTTTGAAATTCCACATCGTCGATGTGCTCGTCAATGCACGCATCTGTTCTGTCATAGTATATTTTTGTAACGTCGTCGTCGTCGTCTCGTGTGCGTGTCTCTTGGCTTCAGTACACCGTGATATCATTTAGCTGAGCAGTACAGTAGTACAGTGTCATCATGTTGCACATTACACATACACCGCGAGTCAAAAAACACGGTGGTTAAAGTGCCATAGGATGCAAGGGAACGCAGTTCCCCTACCTCCAATTTTTAGTCCAAGGCGTTCCCTCGCTTCAGATTTCTCAAATGACGCAGGGAACACTACGGTACGCTAGCAACCGCTCTTACAGCATACTGTGCATTGAATTTTTGCACACTTTTACCGGTTTTACGACTCAAAATCCACGTCAAAGATTTGTGACGGCATGATTACTTGATAGTGAAGTTAATTCAGTAGTCTCAGGGCCGCGACCACCAACAGGGGCAAAGTAGTCCTGAACTGTCAATAAGGGGCCGACAACCACCAACAGGGAGCTAAAACCTGAAATTACAGTTCGCCCACCTCTGCATTTCCACTTTAACCACTGAAAAAAACACCTTCACAGTCTTTTTGTGATAACTTTGGCGAACGTGGACCGATTTTAATAATTTTTCACTCCTGCATTCTGAGGTGAACTGCAGAAAAAAAGACAGAATTGCGGCAGCGTCTGTTAAACGCTTGGCTCGGCATTGAATGACGCGTCATCGACGCATGCATTGACAAGTGGCGTGCACGGCTCAAAGCATGTCTACGTGCTGATGGCGGATATTTTGAACACATCTGTAACATTGTGAATGAATCGGTATAGACATGTCATCGACATCACCGCATTTCTGTAGATATTTACTGAAAATAAATACTTTGCACACTTTTGAATTGAATGACGATAGTGACTGGTTGTTCATTTGAACATTCAAATTTCACAAGGTAATGTGGCAATGGATTTGAGGTGAGGTGGCGGATTATATAAAAGCTTCTTCCAGAGTTCATGGCAGCATGCAGTGGTGAAAGGATCATTAAAATCCGTCCGTATTTGTCAAAGTTATCAGAAGAAGACAGCGTCAGTGTTTTTTTTGTCTCACAGTGTAGACATGCACTGTGAGTCATAAAAAACGTCAATGCAGTCTTTTTGTGATAACGTTGGCAAATGTGGATCGATTTAGATAATTCTTTCGCTTTCACATTGCATTCTGAGATGAACTGCGGAAGTTGTGGGAATAAAGTCTGCCACTTCACCTTAAACCTGTTGCTGCAGTACCTTGCAAAGATTTTAAGTTTAGCTGTGCAACTGTTTATTCATGTTAACCAGAATAATCTACGTGTCAGATGGTAATTTCTTTATTTTAGAATGATAAACTAGCAGGTATTTCTGTTTGTTATAATTATTTATTTTAGCTTAGCAGTCTTTTCCTGACTGACATTTAGCTTTACGTCAGCACAGAATTATGTGGCAGCACCTGCTGTATGCTTGGCACAACATTGAATAATGTGTCATCAACGCATTAATTGACGTGGTGTGCACGACTCAAAACGTGATAACGGACATTTTGGATGCACACTGTATTATTGTAAGAACATGATACCTCAGGTAGATATTTACTGTAAATAGACAATTTTGTATCAGTTTTGAATTGATTAACGTTGCTGTAAAGTTGTACAGTTGAACGTGTAAATTTTGCAAGGTAGTGCGGCAACAGATTTGAAGCAAGGTGGTAGATTATGTAGCAGCTTCTTCCACAGTTCATCTCAGAATGCAACGTTGAAAGTGTTGTTATCTCCGCCAAGTGAACGAAGTGAATGGCGGAGGTAATGTGTTCGTTCGATGTGTCTGTGTTTCTGTCTGTAGTGTGTGTGTGCAGCGGACCGATCAGTCTAACCAGTTTAAAATGGGAGTTAAATGCAGATACCTCCAAAACGGTTAAAGATACAGACTTCAAATTTGACAAGCATATTTCCAGGGACAGTGCGTACACGACTCTTAAAAATTTTTCGAAAAGGCGTGGGCGGGTCATGTGACCCCCTAAATTTTTGGCTGTTAAGTGCTAATAGTTACAAAACGGTTAAGGCTACAGACTTCAAATTTGACGTGTATATTTCCAGGTACAGTCTGGACAAAAACTCCTTATTTTTTGAAATTGGAGCGTCTGTAAAAATTCGCCCGGCGGAGATATGCACTCTCACGAGCACCTTCTAGTTAGAAATGGTTTACTTAACCAAAGTTATCACAAGAAGACTGGTGTATGTTTTTTTGACTCGCGGTATAGAGTTGGCTAATTATGTGCTTAACTTGTTCTATTGTATCTATTGTAATTGTTGTGACGGCTATTTTCTGATATTGCCAGCCAGTGATTGGCTGGAACCGACATGCTGTACGTAGATTGAGATGTTAAACCCTTCTCAACTCTAAACCCATAACCCCTGTGTAGCTCCGGTTTTTCGTTAGAATAGATGTGATTGTTTTCTAGCTGAACTGTTGTTAAGAGGCAATTGAGGCAGATTTGGTTTGGTGTGTTTGAGGTTTTTTTGGTGTTTGTTGTGATTGCTGTAAGTTTATTTTGTCGGTAACAGCCCAGCGATTTGGTTTGAAAGACCTGTCCAATAAGAGCTCTGGTTGTTTGAGATGGAGAGGTCGAGGAGTGTTTCGGAGTTGTTGTGTTTTGATGTCATTGCATTGTTCGTTAGTTGCAACTTCATTATCTGCAGTCTACACGATGAGGCATAATTACCAGAGCCCCTAGCACCAAATGGCAAAACTTTGTTACGGTGCTATGCTGTTTTTCGGCATAAAAATTCCCACGACTAAGCACACTGCATGCAATGTCGCTAAAGTGCAGATCAAGGATGTCGACGAACTGCATTCGCATATCGTGCGTGTGTTAAAGCGAAATTCGGGACAACACAAACTGAGCCAGTAGTCTAGAATGTTGTTGTTGCTTATAACAGCATAGTCTACCATTCATTTCTGCTAAATTCTGTCAATTTTTGTCTATTTGTTCAGTAAAAACCAAGGGAGTCCGGTAATTATTCTTCGCCGTGTATAAACGTGACGTACCTCTCTGTGTTTGTGTTAAAGTGCCGTTAAATGCCAAACGACGCATGTTACTATCATAGACACTCCAGCTATTATTTTTTGGTCTTCCTTAAAGTATCTGATAGTAGTTCAAATATTCTTTAACCCCAGTTGCAGTGGTCAATTAGAGCGTGCACATATACAAACAAATGGTAACATGCTGTTAGTTGAATGCGTGGTTGTTACAGACATTTAAGCTCGCTAATTGTTTTTGCTGATGATAAATTGTTAAAAATCTGGCATTATTGTTGAGTGGGTGTTGTGCAGTAATTCGTAACTAAGCAGTTGTTACGTGACTATGTTAAAGTGAAAGTATATTACTATTGTAAAACGTGTTATTTGCATTTAAGTCAAAGCTTGTGTAATTTACAGACTGGCGTATTCGTGTTTCATTATGCTTGTATATTGTATTGTGTTCTGTTGAACCTTAGTACACTGTGAGGCATAAAAAAACACCAAAATTTTTTTGTCATAACTTCTACAATACTTGACCGATTTTGATAGAAATCGACACGCAGTGTCTTGGATAAATTAGCCACAAAGTACGATAAAATTTTCCAACTGATGAAAAAAATTTTGGTGTGTTTTTTATGCCTCACAGTGTATTTGCATCTTAGGTTGTATGAGTGGGTAAGTCATTCCACTCACCTGGTCTGACTCTAATCAGAAGCAGGCTGAAGGCATACCTGTTCCAGCACTGATGTTGCTGGGCTGGGACAGCAGTTCTAAGTAACACTGCCCGGCGCCATTGTGGCTATCTAGTGATTGCGGTGCCAAATACAAATATTCTGAGTTACGTTAACTTGTGCAGTAATGGGGCGTTAATACTGACAAGATTGATAACACTGCAAAGGTCCAGTACAAAACTGAGAACATTTAAAACGTGCTTCAGCCAAACCTAACGTTTGCCAAAACTCCAAACTTTGCTGTTTTTTTTTTGGCTTTTTTGTCACACTGCTCACATTGTTAACAAGCTATGTGGTAAAAAGTTCTTAAATAAATGACGATTGTTTATGGAACGAAGTGCTCGATTTGTCTGTACCACTTGACTGTAATGTGAAATGCTGCTCGGCGCATGCTGTTTCTGGCAAATGTCTTTTGTGTGTCTTAATTATTTAAACAATACTGATTCTAACCTTTACTAAGTTAAAACTTTTGACGTTTCGACGTCAGCTGACGCCTTCATCAGAACTGTCTGATGAAGGGGTCAGCTGACGTCGAAACGTCAAAAGTTTCAACTTGGTAAAGGTTAGAATCAATGTTATTTAAATAATTAAGATGCCTATTGTACAACCGAATAGTTTGTTTATGAAACTCTTTCGTGTGTCGTTATTATTATTATTACTGTTATTAGTTATTTGTAACCAGTGCATAATTGGGATATTTGAGTTGTCAAACGAGTGAGTAACTGCGTGATTGTGGCGCATTTTGTATTGTAATGAATGCAATATTGTTAAGACGTAATGCTTGAAAAACACTTGTTGCTAGATATGTGACCAAAATGACGATTCACTGACCGATGTTTGGTGCAGCTTGCATGGCTAATGGCCCAGTACTGAATGCAGATATGACTGTCAGTACTACAAAGAGTGCAATACACATTACTGCTACTGTCGGCTTTTGCGTTGTTTTCTACGGTCTTTTCAATGCATTTACTGTGTTGGTTTGGTGTTGGGAAGAGTATCAAAAAGCTGTTCATAGTTTTAAGATGCAGCCACGTCGTCTCTAAATCATTCCACATCAGACCGATGAGACCAGGGCCGCGTCTCACACTTTATTTTCCTACGAGAATCTCGGTTCTATGGCTCGGGAGTTCTCGCGAAAGTGTAAGATGCTAAGATGCAAGAATTCTACTCTAGCCATAATCTGTCTTCTCTTACTCATTAACAGCAGGGACTAGCAAAACGTAGCAAAGAAATTTCTCGCTCGCGAAATCTCATTGCAGCTTGCGACGTCTAGCAGCTACAAGAATCTCGTAGAAAAAAAGTGCGAGACATGCCTCTGACGTCGCATCTCAGTGTGGTGTAGAAGGGCTATCCCATCCGATAGACATCATCTGAGCTGTGGTGATTGTCTGGAGGATCAGATGGATTAGACTTGTCTTCTAAACAACCTTTTATGTCAAGTGGGATCTAAAACTCTACGGAGGTGGTAGGGAATGGATATTGGTTGTCCATATAACGTGTTTATCAGCATTTCGTCTATTTCCACATTGTTTGACTGCACTGCCTTTGTAAGCATTGAGCACTCAGGGTGGCTACAAACCTGGAATGAACATGGAAAACTCGGGGATTCTCGGAATTCTGTGCAGCCTCAGGGGAAAATTGTAACAAGCAAAGTATTTTTAGTTCGTCATTCAAATATTTGTGTAAAACAGCTGATAACTGGGTAAACAGGATCATAAGACCCTTAATGAAGGTCATTATTACATTTACTTTTTGTTGCGATAACCTACGGAAAAGTAAGTTTATGGCTCTGGAAAAGCCTGGAAAACTCGGAGTTTTTTTCCGACTTTGTGGCCACCCTGGCACTGTTTATTATCACTGTGGTGAAAATGTTAGTTTATGAGTTGAAGTCGTTCATGTGCAGTGCAGAACAGTTCAGTGTTACAACTGATAGCTTCATTGCTGCTGTACTGGTACCAGCAGATGGCGCTGTTGTTTAGTTCCCATAGATTTCAGAGCAGCCCAGTGATCCTTGGCATTCATTATTGTGTGTGAGTGAGTCTTCTTGCTCAGTGACTTAACAAACACCACCCTGTTTAGTGTCCGTAGTACCCACAGTTGCTAGGGAACAAGCAAAGGGCCGGGCCTGCAAATGACCAAAGATATGTTTACAAGAAGCTTAGCTACTGCTTAAAAACAGGGCGTCGGCTATGCATTTCTTTGTAGCTTAGTTATTTTCTATTGTTGTAATTACCGAAACCTATGTCCGTCACGTTCGAAGCCTACGTCCGATAAACCGTCTGATTTATTATGCACACAGCGAATAAACAGTAAGTCAAAGGACAGCACAATAGCAGCATGCATTACCGTGTGACCCTACTGTTGTTTGACCTTTCAGAGAACCCCGCGAATATCTACGTAAACCTTATATTGCCAGAAACTAAGAGTCCCTAACGTACATGTCTGCCACTGATACTATCATGGATCTGTCTGTATTTGTTTTTACGCAGTTGTTTTCGAAAATAAGAAAAGAAGTAATAGAGCTACAGTGCACCAAAAAAAAACAGAATTTGACATGAAATAGCCATTCAAAGTCACGTGTTTTGGGATCAGTGGAAGCCGACGAGGGACTCCGTATCCCTACATAATAATGCTGGCCTTATCTCAATTTTCCAAAGACAGCCAGCGAAAGCACTGGAACTAGCTGTCCTGACGCCGTGTAGTAAGACTGTAAAATGGCAGTGCACAGACCCTGCAGGTAAAATCTTGCTGCGCCTAGTGGGGAGGAGCCTAGGGGAGGAGCTATGTCTCTAAAAATAGCCCTGGTTTTCATAAACCTGAGCCCGACAGAGGACGTGATGCAAAGGCGTCTTATATACAGGTAGCAATGACTCCCGACTGATGGTACGGTGCAATTGCGTGGCTAAGGCCAGTGTTGAAGGCTTATGTGGACTGTCTGATATACTAAGTGCAATGTGTGTTACTGGCAGTGTGAGCTTTCGTGTTATTTGGTATCAGATTTAGGTGTAGTCTTATTCATAGGTTAAGCTCACCAGTTTGGTGTTTATTCAGTTATTGTTGACGTTCAGTGGTGCAGTAAGCTGGATACATTGACTGTGGCGGATCACCAACTGACTGTTATGATGCTTGTTAACTTGGCACAGATTTGCTGGAATAAATTGCTGGCGTTACCTGGAGCAGAGAGAGCAGCGTGGCGCCGGCTGGCAAACTGTTTACCTTGCAGTATTTCAGCAACCTTCGACATTTTGTCGTAGCGTTACTACTGTTAAACGATTGTGTTAATGTTAAATATTTCCTGTGGTGCATTAATTGTGTAGCAAACATCGTTTGTCATCGTTTTCGTCGTTTACATTATTATTAACAATGTACGTGATTAACGTATAATTTGTCCAATGACTGTAATAATTAGTGAATTACAAAGTGGCGGGTTGGATGACTGAAAATGAGATCCGCATGGTGCACTTAATAAAGTTGTACCATCCTACTGTATATGTGAAACAGTTACAATGACACGGACCAGTGGCAGTCTTCTAATAATAGTAATAATAAACCAGAAAGCACTCAGAGAGTTCAGACCTTTGCTGATGATTATCATGTTTTATTCTTGGCTTATGGGGATGGCAATAGTAAGTAAAGGTAAAGAATCTTTGAAAAAATGCATAATCTGGATTATGATCCAGATAAAAGAAGCAGATTATGATCTGGATTGCCACCAAAAATCTAAGTGATTCCCAAAGGCGTCGGAACTGTGGGGGCAACGGGGTCACTTGCCCCCGCAATGCTGAAACTGTGGGGTGAAAGTATCTTTTTGCCCCCGCAATAATTGTCAAAATACAATTCACACAGGAAATTCAGGTAATCTCTGCAATCCTCTCGGCGGCTGGGGGAGCTTACAGTGCTCCTCCAGATCCCCTAGCTGGTGGGGACACCCCGGCTTAGCCCTTTGTGCTTCGAGCTTCGGCCGTTTGCGCCACACCTCGCCCCCACAATGTCGATTTCATTCCGACGCCACTGATTGTTCCTTGGTTCACACCCACTCCTCAAAAATAAAATTCATCAAAATCTGTTCATAACTTTTTGAGTAATCTAACGGACAGACAGACGAACAGATTTGGGTAAAATCATATCCTCTTTCCTTTGGCAGAGGTAATAACAATAATAACAACAACAGACAGGAAGAATGGCTGGGTGTGCAGCTTCAATCGAACAAATGTGCATGGATAAGTCACTTTAGATAATTAGTCGTGCGTACCCTTTCACTGTATACATGTATAGTAGTGGTGATGTGAAGTGGATTGAATGTAGTGTAGTTGCAGCATTGATATACCAGTCACATTCAAGCACTGACAGCAGTTGTGTCTACAACTGAGACACATTAATGTCTATTTTCCACAAAGTGATATCAATCAATCAGTCGGTAAAGCCTATAGTAGCAGAGCTACTTCTAGGTAGGTCAGCTTTATTGATGTTATGAAACTGTCTGTCACGTACGCACGTTAGTAAGCAAGAACATTATAATATTTCAAAGTTTGGACGTATTGTTTCCGTGTGCAATCCAGCGGAGTGGTTTGACTCCATCTGTATAGTTTGTCGGTGCCATGTAGATTATGAGACAACTGAAACAGGTTATGTACAGTTGTTTGGTTTTGTGTTTTGTCTCCAATGTACGTTTGTTTTTTGTTGTTGTACAAATGATGTGATTTGCACCCGTTTTATGTCGAATGCGGTAATTTAAACGTTGCACAAGCCTAGCGTGTATTGGTGCATTTCAAATGCGTTATTTCTGTTCAATGGTGTTGCGGTGTGTTTGTGTGTGGAGTGTTAAGGGTGCTGACGTGTACGTTGGTGCCGGTTGACTTGCTAGCAGTAGAACTGGCTTCTAATTTAGTGATAACTGTACATTAGTTCACTGTGTGACACGTTAGTTTATCTTTGTATCAGTGATGAGCATGGCTACCTCTGGTTCCTGTCAGATGTCAGTGGGGGATCCAAAGGGGACCAGTGTGATACGTCCTCCCTACCAGCAATATTATTGTATAATAATCTGTGTACGAAAGTGTCAGTTTGAAAATATCATTTTTGTCAATAGAAATTGCCAAAAATGCCAAAAAAATTTCTCGGGGAGAAACTCCTAGAACCACCTAGAACCACCTTTCAGTAAAGGATCCCTTTGGGCACCTTAGTACTCGGGGTTTATTCCCGATACCAGAAATTTCTGGATCCGCTTCTGTCGGTGGTAGACACTGGGAGCAGTGTTCTGAAACCATGTTGTGCATGCGCGTGCGTGCTTGTGATTGTACGAATGTGATAAAGACCATACTCCACTGTGTCTGATGTTTGCTGTTGAGACTCCGCTGCAACACGGTAGATTTGTTGTAATATATTTTGTGGATTTGAGCTGTTGTTAATTGGATTCATGGCTACACTACACTGTTTTGCAAAAGTTCACATCTGTCAAGTTCAGTTAAACTGTATATAATATCCGTCACTGTAATTCTGATGAAATATGACTATTGACATAATTATATATTAATTGGAAAAATATAGTGTGTACTGTTGATAGTTTACTGCCCATGATTTTCCATGATCCGTGAAACCTTGGATTTTGAAAATGAATCGGCAGTGCTGGAAAATCAGCATCATGCCTTGGACTGCAAGAAATTTAGCGTAATTTGCCTCAGATTGAAGTCTCGATCGGCTATCGACACCCAATATGCCGTAGCACAAACTCCGTGCTAAAGAAGTTACAGTGAGTGAGTAGAGTTTGACGTCCCTCTCGACATAGTGGATCATTTTGGGGACGAGTCTTTCCAGGCAGTCACTTGCACTGGTATTAACAACCAATAAAAACCAAACAAAACCAAATACAGTGACCCTATCCACTATCTATCTTAACTAAAATACACACAAGAAAACACAAAAACAGCGAAGCCCCTAGTCTCAAAATCTGCATAAGGAAAAGGAGGTGACTAAGGGTTGGCTACCACAGAGGGCAGGGTCGCCAATTCCTGTCGGCGGTGGGCACGCCGCCTCGGTACCCCCAGTTACACATAAACCATAGTCTTGTTATTATAATGAGGTTCTTAACAGAACCTCATTATAGTAACAAGAAAGAACCTCATTATAATAACAAGAAAAGATGACGGTGCCGAGTGCCGACATGATATGCCGCCGTCCGTCCAGTTTTCGAGCGTCTCATATGCGATGACAGTACGCCAGATTGTGGGGATGTTTGACGTCCGGTGATCTTGACCTTTGACCTTTTCAACTGAAATTTTTGTCACTCCACTTACTTGTGTCCTATAGGCAGCGGCAGATCTAGAAGGTGGATGTGGAAAGTGAGTTCTGTCCCCTCTCTCACTCTCTCTCCTTGCCTTCCCCTCCTTTCCTCCTCTCACCTTTCCATTCCTGTCCTCCTTTTTTTCTCAATTCTCCCCTTTCCCTCCCCGTAAATCCAGCTAGGGGATCTGAGGGAGCCCGGAGCGCTGTAAGCTCCCGAGTGGGGTCCGGCGCAGATAACCAGCCGCAAACTATTTTAGGTTTTAGCGAATTTTAAGCTCGCAAAACGCGTCTGATAGCGACATTTTTTGTTCTTTGCATCCCACCCCATCCCTACCCACTCCTCACCCGCCACTTACTTAGTCACGTATACTTGCATGTTACCTTATTTACTTACTAAACTGGTACTCACTTCACTTACCCTGTACTCACATACTTACTACTTAGTAAACCTACCCATCCAATACCAACCCACCCATCCATGTTTCCCACTCACTTACTAACTTACCTCCTTACCTACTATCCGGCACCAATTTCACCATGCATTAAATTGCATTTACTTACTTACTTACTACAGGGTGGGTCAAAACAAGTGACATCAACACAGTCATTCTGCAGCTCATCATTCACTACAAGCTGTTGATGATGCAAAAATCTATTAACAAAAAAAAATCCAACGGCTAATATGGGATTTTCGATCATGAAGAGCTCGATAAAAGTGTAGTCAAGCGATTGAACAACGTCAAACAAAGAACTGTGTTAATGCCACGTCTGCGAATGTTTTAGTGTTTTATTTTACAAGTAACCACCTCTGAAAATGTTTTGCAAATTGTTGCAAAACATTTTTGCAAACGTTTTAGCATGTTGAACACACGTTGAAGATAGGAGGTGGTTACATGTAAAATAAAACATTTTACGTCAACGACATAGCAATAAGCTGAGCTATAAACATCTGGGGCATATCTGCATAGGCTGCTGGACACTTAAGATATCAAATAATGCAGACGAGGTTAACTGCAGACACTACTGCCGTTAACTCGAAAAGCACAATATTTTATTATGTCGGTTCCACAGCTGAAGTCGGTTGCCATGGCGCGGTGATGACGTATAGCTGGATGAAGGTGACGTTACACGTTGCTATGGGCAACCTTCGATGAAATGATGACGGATATCACTAGATCGCTAACGAACGAAGCCGGGACGTCGCGTTGTACACCGCAACCGATTTATTACGATATCTAGACTATCAGACGCGATCTGCGCGGACAGGCCGGGCGCCGAAGAACGGTAGAATGTCGACACAGAAGCTGACGGTGAACATGGCCGGCGAGACGGCGTGTGAGAGAGAAATGCCGGGAGTTCCGCCCAATCCCCTGCCGTTCTGGGTCTCGTTCCCACTGAGCAACAAGCTGCCGGTGCCTTCCGTCATGCCGCGGGGAGCTCTCTTCATGCACACCTGTCGTATGGGAGAAACGGTACGAGTTCGGGGCCACCATTCAGCGAGATCGTTCGGCGTAATCATAGTGAATGTGGGCGAAACAGAATAAAACTCATCAAAACGGTTATTATTAATATGCTGTATCATACAGTCGCATAATTCACAACAAGATGTGCTGCATTCTAAAAACAGCATAACAAAATATGCCCGTGGGGTGTCATCAAAAAATACCCAAGCCCATTGGTAACAGCCTACACCAACTTTGACGACTAAATGTTCTCGTGACGTTTGATATATCACACCTCACACGGTAGTGTGAGAGTGTTGTAAGGACGACCAGCAAAGTCAATGGGAAATGCCAAATTTCGGGGTCTGCTAGCTCCGAAACCCTTGGGGCGATTTTCAAAAAATTTTGCACAGTTGATTACGTCGTGGACCCCACCCCACATGCAAAAATTGGGGTCAGTCGGTTCAAGGGGG
>Ga0209679_1000546_pt1 | contig 13954 bp, 8 predicted proteins | sample WorMetHEROISLAND_4_FD_187408 | JGI IMG/M metagenome (GOLD analysis project Ga0209679, IMG submission 187408) | Marine gutless worms symbiont microbial communities from Max Planck institute for Marine Microbiology, Germany - Olavius sp. 2 HERON... ...
GATTCGGGATTTTTTAGAAATTGTTTAGTATTGTGATTTCTATAGACAGTTGAGGGTAAAACACGACAATCGTTGACGGAGGAATGCACTGTAGCGAGTGCTGTATAACAGGGCATTTTTTAACTGTTTAACTGGTGGGGCATGTGCCTCACCAGTGGGAAAAATTGCCCCACCAGTGTTCCAAACTTGCCCACCAAAAATTTTACTGAACGTTCGTCGTTTTGTGATTTCTTTAAATTTCTGAACATTAAATTATTATTTACCGCAAACACACAAACTATGCTGCTATTCAGCTCTGTTGTTATAATTGAGTACAAAGTACAAAGTATCATATGTGATATGTTACAATTGATGTGTTCATAATAACATCTTTACCGTACTTGAGTTTTTGTAGCTGATATTACTTTCATTTAATTTGCCCCACCACTGCCCCATCAATAAGATTCTCTAAAAAAGTGCCGTCCTGTCTAATTGATGCAGGCATCGGGATGGGTGCTGATGCCGGTCTGAAGCAGCCTATCTGCAGGTGACATAGTCGTAAACCTGGAAGTAAGTTTGTACCGGAACTGCCAGGGGTCAGCATTAACTGATTTTGTTATGTTGCCAGCGTTACCGGAAGGTGGAGGTGGAACCAGGTGGTGACGAGTACAGCTGGGTGTCTTCCAAGTTTCATCAGACTATGTCGTGGCCTCGTGCTTACATTTTGCGTATACATCGAGTCCAGAATCAGACACTCTGGCGGTTCTTTGTGGTGTAAGTGCTGCGAATCAATTTTGAATTATAAAATCCTGCCAGTTCAGTAAACGTTTAATCTTTCAGTGCTGTGATGTTGTCGGTTGAGTGACAGGAAAGGTGTCCGGTTTATAAAAACTATGCCACAGCAGTTCCCAAGAGTTTATTGTTGGCCACCGTCCTAACCTGAAGTAACTCTGGAAAGTGGGCCTGTTAAACAAAAACGGAGTGTGTGAATGTGTGTGGTTTGGTGAACATGTTGTTCCTGTAGCTATGTGTTTTTCTGCCGTTTACTACATAACAATTAGCAGATGTGTCTCAAACACATGGCCCGTGGCTGTTGAAGACATTGGGTGAGGTCAAGTTCTGCTAAGCGAAAAGTCTTAGACTAAATGCTTAGACAAAAGTCTTAGCTGAACTCAGTAGTTTCGACTTAAGTCTGAGCTCAGATTAGACTTTAGTCTTAGCGGTAAACTGTTTTGGACAGTATTAATTTAAACTGAGAAAGAAATTAACAAAATACAGGTAAATCTTTTTTTATTAAATTTTCATTCAATAACTTATTTTACATGCTATGAACTTTGACTGCAGACGTATTTTGTTTTAAGACCTAACTTAACCTCTGTTTGGTCTTAGACCGAAGTTAAGCACTGAGACTTAAGACCAAAATGCATTACTTTATCATTAGGAATTCCCAGCAAATTGCTGCCGAGTTCAGCGTAACTTTGGTCTTCGAAGTTTTCTTGCTTTCTTTTCTAAAGCCCAAAACCCAGAGGGTTGGTCTTTTTTAAGGGTTTTTCTGAGCCCTGCAATTTTTGGTCTGGAGACCTGTCTCCGGACCAAGACCATTGTCTTCAAACCACATCCCTGTAATCGGTGAATATTGATGCTTAAACTGTGTGTAACAGAAAACGTCATCAGATGCAGCGTGACAGTGGCAGCAGCGAGCCGGTCAGTGAGAAGTTTCTCTTCCACGGCACCAACAGAAATGCAGTCGACGCAATCTGCACAAACAACTTTGACTGGCGTGTGTGTGGTTCCCATGGCACTGTTTATGGGCAAGGTAATTATGTTAATAGTTTCGCTGATGTATATATTAAATGCATGGCTACAGCCATTTTGGGTTTACTTCACAGCAAGCAAGGGTGTCATTAGAACTGTGACATCACTGTGGAATTAGGAACTGTTTGCATTATTGTCCCTTCAGTGCTTTGTTGCTGTTAGTTGGTTGTCAGCAAGGACATCTGGCCTGTAAAACGTCCTCCAACAATTCCTAAAAGTTAACTTTGGGGGACTGCCCTCAAGCCTATATCACAGTTGCGATTCGACTACAACACGACTACGATACGACGATACCACGACGCATTCGACTACAACGGAAGTGATCGAAATTACGATTTGTGTTCGACTCGACTGTGATACGACTATGACATGACTACGACGAAAAATGTTCAGGTTTTGCTGGTGTAGAATGGAAGCAGGAGCATGTGATATGTCGTAGTCGGATCATAGTCGTATCGTAGTCGAATCGCAGTTGTTGTATGGCATAACCGGGAGAAACTCTGGAATAGTTGGTCGGTTAAATAAAAGCCAGAAATAGATTTCACTACTGATTTGATCTGATCATCAAGCGTTGCTGTTCCAGATCGACTCGTTGCTCAGTCGTCCACCGGGTCGAAGCTGGAGATGTAGTTGAGGCTGTCCCCACTGCACTCAGTCCACTGTTGCCGCAATGTCTGCTATATTCTGTTAGCACTGCATTCAATCAAATTATGTAAATTTACTATATTGTAAACGGTGTATGTTAATCGTAAATTCTGCAAGGTTAATTTCCGTTACCAGTGGTATAATTTGTACCAGATTTCATCTTGAAATCTGACCGGAGACTCTACATTTATGGCCTCATATGGGGTCGGGACTGGATATAAGATGCCAGACTGCCGGAGGCGGGGCCAGAATCCGTTGCATCTGTACAGTAACGTGAGTTGTTATTGAAGTCTTGCGTGTACTTTCAGGTTCCTATTTTGCCACCGAGGCATCGTATTCACACATGTATACGGATGCGGCATCATCTGGTCGAACGCGCGTTCATCAGTCGTCGCTGTTTGGACTCGGAATGCGAGCAGTACCGATATCATACCGTCGGCATGTCGCCGGTCCGTCATTGGCTGCGGCATTCGTGAATATCCCCGGCTTGTATCCAGTGGCGTCTGCACCGCCAGCCCACCAGCCAAAGGCCATCGTTTCTCCGCAGGTAAACGTTCAGCCAGCCCACCAGCCCATCTCTGGATTACCGTCCCCACACGTCGGACCAAGCAGTCTGTCCATTCCCGATGTGTCGACATTCGTACCACCAATATTCCGCATACCGTCTACGACGTACTCCGGGTCGCAGCCGTCCCTGGCGGCAACTGGGGCTGTCTGGGGGCAGAACGGTTCGTGCTCTCGATGCCCAACGGTTGCCGGGAATGCATCGCCGACCGTCGATCCCAACGTGCAGTCCAACCACGTTGGTGGCGTGCTTTCAAACCAACCGGCGTCGGCGTCGTTTTCTGCCGCGTGCCAGCACAAATCGTTGTTCCTTCCTCCGCCCATGGCACATCGCGTTCTGCCGCCGTCGCTGTCTCTCAGTGGCAGCCGGTCAGGCGTGGTTCCAGCCGGCGGCGGAAACCATGCACCAGTTCCACCGCCGTACACCTCATCGTCTTCGCATTCCCACCACACCATGTTCTTAGCACGCGTGTTGGTTGGACGATCCACTGTTGGTCGTAGCGACTACCGCACGCCACCGCCTCTCGACCCATCGGACCATTTCGGCCGTTGCTTTGACTCTTGTGTGAACCGGCCAATCGATCCTTCCATCTATGTGATCTTCAACAGTGCCCAGTGCTATCCAGAATACATCGTCGAGTACGTGAACAATTCGAAATCAGCCGATCCGGTGTAGTCATTGTCTGCATATGCTGTTGATGGTGTGGGTGTGAGAGCTGGTTCTGTTCTTCTTTAAAACTTTCACCTTGACGCTAAAGGTCTGTTTACAGCCGGGGTCTCAAACATGTGGCCCATTGGCCACAATTGGCTCTCGAAGACATTATCTGTCATTTCTGTATGCTTACAGCTTCTAATAACGACTAATAAGGAACGAATTTTCGAATTTTTAGATAATTTAAAGTACTAGCGAATCGAAATAAAAGCTTAGCTGATGAGCTAAATCAACCAACAAGCTTCCCAATTGCTCGTTAAAATAGAAAAATCCGAAAAACCCAGTGAATACCAAAACCCGATGAAACCCAAGAAGCCCAGTGGGTTGGGCTTTTTTCAAAAAACCAGGTTTTTCTGAACTCTGTTATCTGTGGCCTGCTGTGACTAAACTTGGACTAACAAAATTTACCGATAAAAGCTGTCAAGTCAGCAGTCTGTGATCATGGGAACTAGCTTCTCATGATTGTGAATGGTTTGAGTAAGTGAAGTATTTGAACGTTTATTTCAAGTAAAGGTTGTGGTTTACTTCAGTTTAATGTAGTTGGCGTGTTTTTCATTTGTAAAACTGTTGTTTTCGATGGTGCGACGCTGTTGGTTGGATGACGGAAAGGGTATCTGCCCTGTAAAACATGCTGCTGTGACATTGTGCCTGGCTTACTATGACAGTGTGGTGGCAGCGTGCTATCTCTAAGTCAAGAACACTGTGATTGTCACAGTAGGGATGTTCTCTTGAAGCTGGAGGGCAAGGCAGCCCCCACAACCATTACAGAATTTCTCATTCATGGTGGCCACGTGTTGTTCCCGTTCAGGAACACTGTCATCCTTCAGTGCTTTGACGCTGTTGGGAAGGGCAAGTACTATAACAATAGTTCCCAGAAGTTACTTTTGGGCAGCGACCACAATTAGAGTCCCAACTCCAGAAAAGTGGGCCGGTTACGCAAAAAATGAGGTTGTGTGCATATCGTGTACAACAAGAAAGCCTAGCTGATGCAAAGGTAAGCGCGCGACAGCAGTGCGTGTATGAAGGCCCCTAGCGAAGAAATCTACACCAAATCAACAATATGCGATTTCGTATTAATGGTTAATAGTAACCGTGGCTGCATTACTTACGGTTTGCGAGATATTTTCGTGTGTAGAAGTTGAAAATCGCCATTTTCTCCCACTGTATTCTGATTGTAGACCCTAGCGGAGGAACGCCCAGCAATATCAATGTAATCTATGCATCACTGAAAAGTACATTTAGTGGGCTACAATTCTGTCACTGACAATACAGGTCTATCCTTATTCGTTTAGCCGTTGTTGCCTCCCAAATCTTCGGAATCGCGTGAAATTTTAGAAAATTTCAACTTATAGCAGTTCAAGGTCATTCAAGGTCATCAACCTTGGTGCCAGTCAAAAGCGCATATGCAACTTCCTATTAGTCATTGATAGTAACTTTGGACGTATCTTGTACCATTTTCGAGATATTGACGCATAAAGCTAGAAAATAGCTTGTTTTCCCCACCCTGCCGTTGTTTGACGCCCCCGCTGAGGGGAACCCGTCAGAATTTCTGGATGAAACTTATCCCGCAAAAACTAGAGGGATGGGGCTACTGTGCGGTGAAAACTGCATGATCCTAACTTCAACCGTTTTCACTGATCCACCCATGTGACAAACAGACGGACAGACAGACGGAATTGCGATAGCACATGCGTGCTTAGCTTATATGCTGTCGCGTGCAAAAACAAATGGGAGCCCACCAACAGGCATATTTATTCCAATGATTCTGTCATATCTGACCGAGTTTGAGACCCCTGGCTTACAGTATGTATGTCTTCTGTCATTATTTAATCAGACTTCTGAACACAATAATAAGTGATTTTCAGTAATATGCTTGTGTTTCGTTTTCGAACAGCTTTTTCCATTTCTTGATATATGTGCAGCGTTGCTTCGTTCTTTTGCTGTAGCACTATAATTGTGGCTTCGGTCAGTGTAAAAGGACTTGTTGTTGTCAGGTTGTGGCCAGCTGTTGAAGTCTGTTAGTCCTTTACTAATGATATTATTTGTGATTTTCAGTTGTTTTCGGGGGTCTCAATGTTTAGTTGTAGACGTCAAGTACTCAGTTGTCTTACTTATTTTGTTTAGTAATAATCATTGATCTAGTATGTTCAGTGTTTTTCGGTAGATGTTCTTTGTCATTGATTTGACATAAATGGAAGGTGACTGAAATGCCCTAAAGATTAAGTCAAAAAAGTGATGAACTGTCCAAAACGTGAACTTTCCCAAAAATGTTTGTTCTTGTTTCATATTTCAGCACAGAAATGATTGAGGTAATGAGTGACAAACGGTATGCAAATTTGTTGGGAAAGCCAACAAGAATATCACTTGATGTCAACCAAGGGTCAAAGCAGCGTCACCCTCCCACCAGTGGCTGCGGAACCTATACTGCAGGGACAGTAAATCCGTCGATTTTCCATGCCACTTTCAATGATCTGATGTCGTCAAATTGATCTTCCAGAATTTAAATTAAACACTGAGTTGTACATTTTTTGTTGCACGGGTCGCCAAAAATGCACAGATTTGCACCTATATTTTCAAAAATTTAGGGGAGGGGGTGACACCCCAGACACCCATAACTTGAGCCCCTTCCCCAAACCCCTCCCCCTTGGTGTGTGTCCACCGTCCCACTGTTTTAGATCTTCCGCGGCCGCTGACGCTCATGCATGTGGAAATTTTTACAGTTGTTTTCCAAGTATACATGTGTTAGCTAGTGGGGCGGCTAAAGTTATTGATGAAAACAGTTGCTGGATTGCTGAGACAGCGTTTGAACTGTGTACAAGTTGAAAGAACTGCATAATGAGTAATGCATTCAGCATTGAAAGATACCGTTAATTGAGGTGAGAAATGGTAAACCGAAGGCATGTTTGGCCATCTGGTGTGTGTGATAAACGTTGCATGCAGTGATAGTACTGACGTATATACGCACATACAGTACTTTGTACACATGTAGTCCTAAAATGTAAGCCAACAAGTTTCTGTTACAGCGTCATCAGATATTGCCGCATTTTTACTTTCTTTACTGACACAGCAGTAAATTTGCACAGCGGTGATCATGAAAAGATCCCTCAGCACCTAAAATGCTTTGCTGCACTACATTGTCGAATATATTAAGACACTGTACTGATCGAAGGCGTGGTAGTGCAGACCAGAGTTCAAAGGCGTCGGAACCGCGGGGCAACGGGGCGCTCGCCCCCGCAATAATTTACCAAGTTTATCAGCTGGCTGATAGTCATGACTCCCAGGTCTAATAGAAGGACTGCAGGAGCTCACCTTAAGAACCCAAAATGCATCAAAACTCTTGGTGGCCGGGGCTTCGCTCTGGATGCCACTGGGGGAGCTAACAGAGCCCTTCCCCAAGAACCACAGCCCCGGCTCAGCCCTTCAAGCTTCGGCCCTTCAGGCCTTGCCTCGGCCCCGCAATGTTGATTTAGTTCCAACGTCACTGCCAGAGTTCACAAACTGAAGAGAATGTGACAGCAGTAGAGCAGCTGATTCTAACCCTAGAAGACCAACCACAGACTTTATGCAACATGCCAGATATCATAGAGATTGTTCACCACGATTATGGTTTGAAGAGTCGGTGTACTCAAGAACCGACTGAAGCAAACAGTGTTATTATCTTTCGCTGTCTGATACAATATATTACTTGTTTTGCCAAATGATTTCATCATATTCCAGATTAACCACATGCAAGACCTTCCAGTGGTGTGAATTGTTTGGTCGAGTAACATATCGATATTTGTTAGTATCACGTGTTTTTCTTTGTCATCTGCAATTACTTTGTTTACAGTGAGTTATACGGAACTTTGTATTCTTGCAAACTAATTCGCTTAGTTTGCTGTGTATCTAACTTAATGTGCAAAAGTGACAGATTATTCAGTTGCGGTTGCAACGTGTCGTTGATATGAGGTTAGGAAGTGTAACGATTTGATGTTTTGTGCAAAATCTATTGAGTCTGTGTATTATTATAATCCAGTCTGTATCGTATTTATCCAGTCTGTAAACTACTGTCATTATTGCATGGTAGCATTAGTGCATGCTGTCAGATAGTGATCCTTTGTGATGTTTGTGTATATTGTGTAAGTATTACGCATTACGATTTTGTAATATTCCCGAACTTGGTCGCATTACTTTCGTCGTATATCATGCACATTTTTAGAAAAACTTTCACGTGGTAAATGGTTAACGGTATATTTCTGTTTGTATGATGTTGTGCAAGTCCACGTTTGAAACTTGGTGAAGTAAAAAGCATCATCGTTATTATGCTGAGGACTGCAAAGTGTGACAGTGTACAGTTGACATTAACTCCACTGGAGCTTAACCGATTTGAATAAGGTCTGTGCTGTTTTAACCAGCGTTTTAAGTCGACAAATTTCAAATTGGCCAACTGTGATTCAGTCCTTGGATTTCACACACGTCGAGCTACCAGTAGACCACTGTGACTTGCAGTTGTCGGTGACGTAATGGACCAGCGTTGGCGACATTGCCTGTTGGCATGCACTGGTGCAGAATATGTTTGCCGCGATAGTCGCCCGTGACAAAACTTGTTTTTATTCGGTTTATTCCTGGTTAAAAACGCATATAATATTCAGATTGGTTAAGATTTGGCAGAATTCTTGTCACAACTAAGCTGCCACATTTCTATGAACCACGATGTGTGTACTAAGCATGCACGGTATAATGAATGCAGTGGATAGGCATTGTCGAGAATTGCTTTTTCGTTGAATTGTACAGTGGTAGGCAGTGTGCGTAGTTTTCACTGCTTTATGCATAGCGTTTTGTGCTTAATTTGTTAGGCGGACTGTTTCGTTTTTGCGTGCCATGATGACGTGTGCCGCCATTCTTGGATTGCATTTTAAAACCAGCGAGCACTAGGCTGAAAAAGGTCCTTATTTAAAATCCCCTGCCCTCCAGTAAACATAGTCTATGCTGTAATGATTGTCTGGAGGATAAGAGGGAAGATCATCAGAACTGTTCTATGGTGTATTGTGTACCATGATTGTACACACCTGAGCACACACATGAGCAGTTCTTACAGATGTACTAGGACATTCTGGTTTCGGTTTGTTTTTTTGTGATTTTCTGTGCATTTTTTCTTCGCTATGGCCAGTTTGTTTGTTTTAAGGTTAGCCTTTTGTGTTTTTTTTGTGAACTTTCTTGTATGTTTTGAGTTTGGTTGTCAATGCCAGTGCATTTGATTGCCGCAAAGACCCGTGCAAAATGACCTTTCGTATGTTGAGCGGGACGTAAAACTCACTCACTGCTTACTTACAGTAGGCTGAAAATATATGTGCATTTATGCAGGTTAGTAATCACATTGTGTAAAAGTATTGTGCTAACAGCAATGAATAAACAGTTGAGAAAGCTGTTATACCAGTAGCAATGTAGCACATCTCTCATAAGAATTTTTTCTTTAGTTTAGTTTGACTAATTCGTTTTTACGTAGTTGGTGGAATAATAACACCAATATTATATACATTAATTATTCGACGAAGAATAACTGTGGTATTGATTAATGAATGTAGTGATGCATACTTCATATTCATCTAGTTGTATATTTAGGATTTTTTGTGGGAATTCCTATTTCTGTTTATTTCTGTTCTCTTAATATTTATTTTCTGTGTACACGGATATCGATCCTATACAGTTGAAGCAATGTTTAACATGTGAAAGTTGATGTGCGAGAAACCACAAAATCACCGAGCTTCTGAAAACTGTGCAGGCTGTGAGAATTTTTTATGGGCCCCAAGCACTAGGCCAACGTGTTATCATTTCAGGCACGTAGACTGTTGTGACACAGAACGGTCGTTCTACCTAGCGTTCGTTGTGTCTGTTTCTTGTGAGGCGAGGAAATGCTTTTCCTAAAGCGGTCCACACAAGTGCAATACAACTACAATAAAATAACAAAAATTTTGTTGTATTGCAGCAGTCCGCACAAGCGCAATACAACTGCAGTGTTTCTTACAACTGCTGCAAGTAGCCTGCAACTTTTCTGGAAGTTGTAGAAAACTTGTATTGCAGCGTTGTATTGCGGGATCCGCACATGTGCAATACAACTGTAATACAAGAAAAAAATTCTCGTATTGCAGTTGTATTGCACTTGTGCGGACCACTTAAATATGGAGGTGAGGGAACTGCATTCCCTTGCATCACTTTAACGTCTGATTATAAGTATGTTGTTGTTTAACTGAGGTGATATACGTTTATTTGTGAAAGTATGCTAATTACTCGTTACAATTATTATTGTTACAAAAGCTATTATTATCATCGTCGTTATTAATAAAAGATTATAGTGACAGTTATAACTGTCGCGGTAGCACTGTACCAATGCACATGTTGTGGGAGTTGATCGTGTTTGTGTCTGCTTATGTTTGCCATATGTTCTGTTTGTGAATATTAATTTTTGTCTTCCTTCTGTGCTCTGCTAGGTGATATTGGTCACTCACACATTGCAGTGTTATTAGTTTACCACAGCAGCTGACTTTAATTAACCAAATAATCAGTGGTGTTAGGTCTTGGCCTCGAGGTAAAAGCATAGGCTAAGTTCTGTGATATGTGATTTTCTTCAACGGTTATCTGTAAATTTTCTCCAGAAGACTATATACCACTTTATGATTCTTCACATGCCCAGAAGCGAAATCTGGTCATTAGTAACCGTTTTAGTTTAAAAATTACCGCTCCAGGCTACCAGTGGTGTTAGGCCTTGAGACCAAAATACACTTTGTCCTTGGTCTTGTGTCTTCTGGCCTCGTTAAGATCACTGCAAACTATATGTAGATACTAAAAGCATGTGCTCAAAAACTGACGGGTTGTCAGCTTACTAAGCTGCATGATGTGTGCAACTGTACGTTCATACATAGACCTTTAGAATTGCAGTTGGTATTTGCCATGATGGTAGATTGCAGTATCATTAACATTTATGTACTATATGCATTATGCATTGGTATTCGGTTTTTGTTTGCATATGACGTAGTGGTATTATACTAGCCAGTGACAACAACAGCAACCGCTGCGAGGCACGAAAGCAAGAGTTCACGCCGAAGAATGGCTAGGATCTAGTATTTGGGATTTTTTTCAAAACTGGCCTACGTTTCCGGAGATTCTCTGGGTTTGGCCGGTTCTCAAAACCAAAATAGGGAATTGTTGGAGTAGGACTTTTCGCAGGCTGAATGCCCTTGCCATCGTCCGGTGAACAGTGACAGGTATCAGGTATGAACCAAGGTACGCTGCTAAAATGGCACAGTGATAAAACTGATCAGATATTGTGAATGAAGGCAACAAGTCTGCTGGCGCGGGGGCAGTTTTGGAGTGCCGCTGCTGACCTGGTAAACAGCATGAGAAGAAACATGAATCCCGGCCCGACCTATTAATGTCTTTTACATATCGCCAGTTTTTGCTGCAAGACACCAACACTGCAAATACTACGGATCACACGTATGCATAAATATAGCTTGTGTGTTGCAAAAAATGCCGTCATATCCACCCGCATACTGTTGTTATTACTAGCTTTTCTAGTTTTTACGCCGTATTAGTTTAGACAATGTATGCAAATGCAAGTTGTGATTAAACTTTGTACGTGATAGTAAATATGCATGCGTTTATTTTCACTAGTGAGCTGCATAAGAACTACCAGTTTTAGTCGGCTGTTGCCATTTACCACATAGGTTCTTCGCTACTTACTTTGTTTTCCACTGTTTTAAATGCTTTTTGTGTTGTAGCCAACATGTAGTTGTCAATTCTGTTTCTGTAACCAGTAAATGCTGCAACTGTATGCAGTATGCTTCAGTAGTTTTCTGTCTTTTTGTGTCTACCTAGCTCCGGGTTCAGACATCCGGGGTACATGGTAAACCCGTCTAAAAACCAGGTTTGTCATTCCAGTCATAATTAAAGATTTCTGTATGTTTAAAGCTTCTAAAGACCCATAAATAATGAATTTGCAAATATTTAGATATTCAGGACTATTGATGAACCTAAATAAAAGCCTAGCTGATGAGCTAAATCAACCAACAAGCTTTCCAGGCAAGTTTTTTTCACAAATCATTCTAGCACTGCTCATTCAAATTTGAAAAAAAACATGAAAAACCCCAAAACCACTGGGTTGGGCTTTTTTAAAAACCCGTTTTTTTCTGAAGCCTAACGTAGCTACATTCTGTTATGTAGCAACCCTAGCCTATAGGAGGCATTAGGGGCTCTATCCATTTGCCCCATGCCTGCGTTTTGCAAAATTCAAGAACAGAAAAGTGCAGAACAAATGGTTAGTTTGCTCAGTACTGACTGCAATGCTATGGTGCATTAGAAACTTACAGTGCCAACGTGCTACACAAATTCACTGTTGAACTGAATTTTACTGAGTATCTTTCTCGCGATAAGTGTGACCTGTCTTGACATTTTCAGGGCAAGGTCACCGTACTCACCACAATCACAAGCTTCAGATACAAACCTGATGCTTGTTATTGTGGTGAGTACGGTGACCTCACCCTGAAAATGTCAAGACAGGTCACACTTATCGCGAGAAAAGATATTCAGTAAAATTCAGTTCAACAGTGAATACCATAACTCGGGCAGAGCCGAGTTTAGTGACCTTGCACTACCCACAAGATTTTAATTGCGGTCCGAGCCATGCACTTTTAACAGTATTTTATACATACTTTTGGTCGTCTACAGGCTACAGCGCCTTGCAAACTCTGCATTCGTCTTAGCAAGTGCAACACTCTAAACTCAATGCTGAACTCACGAATGGCCAGCCATACTGGAAGTTACAAATACCAAAATGAAATAGTTAATATTTCTTACACCGATGCAACACACTGATGTAAAATACCAAACTGAATGACACATGTTCAGTTAACCCATAAAACTCTATTTACCAGACGGCTTAAGGTGTTCATATTAGTCACTTAAGTTGTGACCAGTTTTAAAAGTTAGACCACGTGTTCACTTGTCAAGAGTATCAAGAAATATGTTCGCACGTGTAGTAAACACGAGGTACATGTGATATTCTGGGACAGTTGTTTGAAGAAAACTGCAATTCAGGGACCAGGAAGTGAGGAAGACAACTAATGCCGTGATTACAATTGCGATACGACTACGATCCGACTACGACGAATCGCACCTGCCTGCTTCCATTCAACGCGATTCGACGCGAGCAAAAAATGAACATGTCCATTTTTTGTCGTAGTCGTATCATCGCAATTGTGATATAGGCTTAAGACAACGTGATTAGGACGCCAAAGTTATTAGGCACTCCGGTTTTGGTTTGGTTCCCATAAAGCCACGCTCATTAAGAGTGCCAATCAAGTTTAGTGGCCTATAGATAAGACTTTAGACCATGGGTCTCAAAAGTCAGCTGGATAAGTGAGCATCATTGGAAAAAATGTGCCATTTATTAATTTTTTACAGCGTGTCAGCACAGCTTGCTATGCAGAACCCTGTATTAGCTACGGTCGGGATGTCTGTCTGTCCTTCCGTCTCTCCGTCTCACGCTGGCACTGAGTGAAAACGACGCAAGCTAGGATCACGAAATCTTCACGGACGGATAGCCCAAGGACTCTAGTTTTCAGGATAAAAAGTTCATCCAGAAATTCGAAAGGATTCACCCCGAGCGAAGGCGTTAAATGAGAGTGTGGCAGGGAAAATTTGCAATATTCAGCCAATAAGTTGCCACATCTCAGAAACGGTGCAAGATAGAACCAAAGTTACTATCAGTGACTAATAGGAAGTCGCATATGCCCTTCAATTTGTGCCAAAATCAACGACCTTAGATGACTTTGAACGGTCGATATGCATCCTGTTGCAGAAAAGATGCGTATTTCAGAGCCCACCACAAAAATTTGAACGAAGATAGACCCATACTAGCAGCGGTAAAAATGTAGGCCATAGTTTCTGGCAGTATAAGGTTTATGCAGATATATTTTTCCAATGAGGCTCACATACTTTTTATGCTGTTCAAGATGTCTTTTTCTGATCCGCTCCAGAAACCTGATTACCCCATTAGTCAGTAGTGCGTAATGTAAAGTAACCGTGTGTAGGCCTGTTGTGTACAGTGTACGATACAAAACCAATACACAAATGTGGGTATGCCTGAGACTACAAATAGCATTTTAAGAGTAGGGGAATAAGGGTCAGAGTACCACACTTAACTAAGTTTGATGTGGGAGCAGTTCGACGTTGGAGGGGGTTCGACATTGTGGGTTGTGTTAG
>Ga0209679_1000547_pt1 | contig 13953 bp, 13 predicted proteins | sample WorMetHEROISLAND_4_FD_187408 | JGI IMG/M metagenome (GOLD analysis project Ga0209679, IMG submission 187408) | Marine gutless worms symbiont microbial communities from Max Planck institute for Marine Microbiology, Germany - Olavius sp. 2 HERON... ...
AAATCGATTTAAATTGCTATTTAAATCAGTGACTTAAATCATATTGATTTAAATCAGCCAACCCTGAAATAAGTCCATCTGACGTTAGGCGCGCAGCACGCACTCGAGACAGCACTGTAGATACCAGTGCACTCAGTGCAATGGAAATGCCGCACGAAATTATGCCCAATATTGACATCATTCTGTCATTCACATCCACACTGCTGACATGTTCATTATTATTTACACTATTACTCCATTCGCCACTCTTGAACCGCAACACTGCAATCACAGGCTTTCTCTTTTACCAAAAACTTTCATAACTAACATCTAACTGCATGACTTTCCAGAACCAGAAACATCAAAGGTCAATTTCATTACCGGCGGGAACCCTGATAAATTGTCATTTTGCTACGATGCTGAATAGCTAAAATGCAGTAACAGAGTTTGCAATTACAGGCTCCAAAATGGTTGCTTTTTACTACGTAGAAATACAGAAATGCAGCTTGACAAAAACAAGTATCAGAGAAAAAAGACGCAGATTAACATCGTACAAAAATTACATACTACAAACATCGATGCCAATGTTAATGTCTGCAAATTTTGACAGAAATGGTAAGCGGCTTACTGTAAAAAACTGGAAACTTAAAACGTACATGAAATATTTGCAGATTTTGACTGAGAAACTAAATGGCATACTACAAAAAAACGCAGAAACTTAAAACAAAATGTAGACATAAAAGCTAAATTTGGTAAAATTGTTTGACATTCATTTTTGAGCGTCACAGCCGTCCGCGTGCTTTATGACATGAACTTCTATGATGGGCAAACATTTCAATATTTCGGTACCAATACGAATTCACAAACAAAATCTCTAGCAAGTACTATAACTGCAAAGAATAAATTTTTAAACTTTTAACTAATTTCCCGACAAGACGACGAATTTCCATAAGCTGTATGAATGCACAGTATACAAACTGGCAGTAACCAACGGCAGCGGCAGCTTTGAGAATGAAGAAGCCAAGGGACGTTTGTCGCAATGGGTGGGCTCTTCTACCTGCAATGCACTTGCTAAGTAAGCAAGCCATCACAATTCGCGCTTTCACACACGACCGAAACCGATAAAAATACGGCATCTAAAGGTGAAATGGACTGCAGAGAATGAATCGTCTGAGTTCCACTTACGTATATATGCCATACCGTGTGTGGAAGTCATATAGGGACAAAGGAAAGTCATGCCTGAGATGGGAAAGCCAGCAAACCCTGATCCACCTTGGATCACTCCTTGTAATCAGGGCTCCCACTCATTTAGAGACACAAAATTCAAGAACTTTTCCAGGACCTCGACTTGTTTTTCCAGGTATTTTCAAAGTAAGTTAAGTGTCAATTTATATAGCACATTCTCAAAAGATCTCTCAAAGGCCGGTAAAGACTTAGGTCCACAGTTAAACCGTAACTGCAGAAATGCAAACAAAAGCACCACTACCAGTCGTCAGTTACACAAACATTTAATAATAATAAATGTAGTACTGCTGCTATGAATAAAAAAGCATTCTAAATAAAAATTAAATTCACGGACTTTCAATGACCTTCTACTCCCATTTTCCAAGAGTTTCAAGGACCAAAATCATTTTCTATGCCTGGAAAAATGATGAAAAAATTCATTCAAAGACTTCAAGCACCCGTGGAAACCCCGAGTAACCGATTCTCATGCACCAACATCAACAGTGAAGCTAAAATAACAGTAAACGGACAGAAATATCTGCGATCAGCAGCGACCACGTTGCGTCAACGGCTGACGACGATGAGCAATGAAATGTCAAAAATCAGATCAGCACAAGCCGACAACATCACAGACAATACAACTGGTATGACAGAACAGCACGATCAACACGTCACTTCGACAGTGAACGAAAAATACACGTTTCACAGAATAACAGCAAAAACAGGCAATTACTGTACATCCAGTAGTCACCGTGCACCAATAAAGGTGTACACGTCTTCTGGTTAATCAGATCCTACACAATTTGCCATATATCTATGCTAATTATTTAACTGGGTCAACCAGGACAAAGATCTCCAAACCAATGACTTCAAATTTCATAACTTTTTTTACACTTATCACTGATTGTGCACAACAAGTAATGTTTACAAATGCCGATGTAACTTGATGACAGGTGGCATCGCTGCGAACTGGGGGTTTCAACCCCTAAAATCACCCTTCCCACGAAATGTCTGGGGTCCGTCTAATACAACGTTATTTGGGCTGAGTGCCCCTACCAAAAGGCATTTCATTCCATCCAATGGCTTTAGCAGGGTGCATAAGTGTCACAGACGGACAGACTACATTACAGTAATATCTGTTGCAAGAGGCGAAATCGCTTTTTTATGAAAAACAATATTCACGGTGTTCAGAAAATGGGACATCTTACACTTATTGCAACAGAAGTTACTATAGAGTGGTATGTACAACGTTGTACGTCCATCCATCTCTGTGTGTGTGTGTCACACTCGTGCACCCTGCTAAAGCCACTGGATGTAATGCAATTTGGCAGAGACACTCGTGTGGTCCCAAGTAACAGTGTATTAGACGGGTCCCAGGAGATTTGGGGGTTGGAATACCCAGACTGCACTGATGTCACCTATCGCCAAATTACTTCAAGCCCTTGTTTATGTATATCTTCGGTAAATGTGTCCTGATTAACAGTAATTTTTGATCAGCAGCTGTGCAAATAATGCACAAAAAACACAAAATAAGCCCAAAACACCTACACGTGTCCCAGACATTTGATGCTGTGCAATCCTAACATATCATTTGACTTTGTGCCCGTTTCAGCTTTCAGTGAAGACAAAAGACAGATAAACCACTTATGAATTTAATTATCCAATTTTTTGGAGTTAGTCCCAATTATGCTGAATACCCCAAAAATGAGCTACTGAGAATTTTGGGTCGGATTCCCTTTTTGTTGCCCAACCAACAGCATCAAAGCACTGAAGAAACAGAAACAAGCTGTTGAGTTGTTGATGACAAAGTGAACAAAACGGTGCAAAGAAAATGCCAAAAACGTTTTATCTGGAATAATTTTTCGAATACCAAATTTGCAGACACTACTGACTGCAAACAAGACACTGAGTCCACTGCATCAGATGCAGCAACAACACTTGTGCACAAAACCGACAAATTTGCATCCCTCAGTCAGCAATTACAACACCATGTCCAAAACGTCATTAAATACGCATAACTGTTACTTTTTCATCCTTCAAGAACTCACCTAAGTTTTCATGTGCTTTCTTGATAACTTTTTAATAACATTATTATTCTCTCGTTATTGTTAATTATTATGCCAGTTTTAAGCCATAATGATAGACGTGGTCGAGCGACAGAGAGCTTGTTAGCATTTCCCAGACATGACGTGGAACTGAAAATACCAGGAGACAGCAAGAGCAAGATGGCAAATAGGCACTAACACAAAATAGAGATACTGACAGCAATCGGACAGAAACGACCACTCATTACGCAACTCCAACTAACGATACTATACATACGATAATATACAGACAGACAGTTGCACGAAGATCACTTCCATAACACACTTCACACGATAAGTTAGAGTACAACTATTTTAAATAGCCCAAATAATAATTCATCGAGTTCAACTGTACAAATATAGTATATCTAGCTGGCATGCATGAAGCATTCTAGTACCGGGAACTGTATAAAACGACATTAAAATACCGAGCTGGGCTTCATATTGTCGAAAGGTCTACTACAAGATTTTGCAATCGTAAACTTCGGTGAAGCGACGTCGGCAATAAATAGTAAGAAAGCGACTTTTAACATCATCTGAAACGCCGTCGTCCGTAGAAAAAAATCAATGAAAAAGCGGACTGCAGCTCGATAAATTGCAGCAACATTAAAGCCGCGCTCACAAGTACAACAAAGTGTGATACGACAACCGAGCATCTACGATTTCTGATACAAGAAATCAGATAATGATCAGACTGATGCTTTCTCACAGTTGCATATCAGAGGTGCACTGTACTCATACCGTGCTTGTGATCAGAAACTGCAGATCCTAGTAGTTGCTTCAGTTACACTGATCAATGAATCAAATGGCTAGAGCAACTAGAAAAAGTTGCAAGTGCTGTGCGCCTCCGCCGCGATGGTGTGACCTTGAACTTTGACCTTTCGACCCAAAAACGTAATCAGGTCATCTGTGTCACAAGATGCACCTGTGACAAAAGTGTGGCGAAAATCTATCAATAGATACTGGAGATTCAGTGGAAACATGAACATCTGGGATGCACTCGGTCATGCCGTGACCTTGAACTTTGACCCCATGACCCCAAAATCTAATCAGTTCATCTTTGTCCTGAGATGCACCAGTGACAAAAGTTTTGCGAAAATCCGTCAACAGATACTGGAGATATCGCGGAAACATAAAACTACCACGTGAATCACGGACGCACGCACGGACGGACGACCCGAAAACATATAGCCTCCGCCGGCGCCTACTGGCGGCGGAGGCTTAACAAAAACCATCTCATTCACATTGTGATGTTGCCCCTCCCCCGTCCCAAACTGTTCATTATATTCTGCAGGTTACTGCCAGAACAGTGTTCCTGGCTAACTATTACAGGTGGTGGCAGCACGCTGCCTCCAAGTCAGAAACACTGTCATACTTCAGTGCTTAAACGCTGTTGGTTGGGGGATTGGAAGGGCGTCTGATCTGTAAAAAGTAATACGACAACAGTTCTCTTTTCTTTTGGAGACCGGCCCAACTGGGAGTAACTCCGGAAGGAATGGGCCAGTTAAACAAAAACTGCAGTCACTCTGGATAATCGTCGTCTTTATGGTAACTAGAAATACAGTCTATCGATACCTTTTTGGGGTCACAGCTGACAATATACGTTTGATATGGGTAGTTAATTGTAACCAATCGTCTGCGTTGCATGGTTTTTGAGATATAGAAAAAAAAGCCTCAAAGATTTGGACTGTGTCCCTGACCTTTTGGGGTCACGTAACGTCATCGATCACGTGACCATTGGACTTGCAATATATTGTTTTCTATAGTATAGATGTAACAATTGAACCAACCCTGTCTTACAGGATTGAGTAAAGCACAAAGTATGCACTCGTGACCTTGACCTTTTGGGGTCGTGACCATTCAGCTAAAAATATATGGTTTGCCAACCGTCTATTTTGCACGGTTGATAGTGCTGTCATCATGGCACAACTATTACAAGAGTTCACGAAGTTCATTTGATGAATGTATTATGTAGAACAGCGCCAACTGGTGCTGAGGCTCAGATTGAGCCAATCAACTTGGGAATGAGCCTGCCTGTAGGCTGCTAGTTACCACTCACCATCGCCATTTATTATTATTAGTCAGACCAAAACTGATATTCATTTTAACATCCTAGAAAGGGCAAAGGGCCCAGATGACCAAGGCACTGTATAGGGCTGTGGAGCCCATGCCCCAGACTGTATATTTATTAAATAAATGCAGCAACTGTTTAACAACAATAACAATAATGGTTACATATTTATTGTTGTATTGAGGACTCCATTACATTGTGCTGCTTCGTGCAACAACACAGCTATTGCACAGCTGCTCGTACAACACGGTGCCTGTGTATTTGCAACGGCACTCAGTGACCAGCAGAAGCCATCAGAAAAATGTGAACCTGACGAGGATAATTACGAATCTTGTTTACAGTTCCTACAAGGTTAGTGTCAATATTCATTACTCAGTTAATGCTCAACTTTTTGTTCCACTATTCATCAGAGGTGCACGGATATGTATCTGCAGATAGATATTTGCGGATATCCGCAATTTTTTGCGGATATGGATAGGATACAGACGTGGTTTTGTATGATAATACAGATACAGATATGGATAGTGTGCCGTGGTCCGTAAAAATACGTCGCACAGTCGCAACTTACAAGTGCATGTGACCACAGCAAAGTATATGAACGAAACATACGTTGTGTTTACTTATTTAGTTGTTTGCTTTTGTAATTCCCTGTTGTTGTTGTCACTCGTGAGTCATAGGAAATTGTCGTTCCAATCTCCAAGTTCTGTGCGACGTCTGTACTCTGTACTGTACACTGAGAACATTTTGTTTAAATAGATTCTGATTTAGTTTGCAAAGCAGTGGGACTAATAGGAATACACGGATATGGACAGGATACGGATATCTTTTCGACGAGCATGCGGATAGTTGGTAACGGCTACAGATTGTATACCGAAAAGTGATATCCGCACACCTCTGCTATTCATGTTATGCTATAGCCCTTCAGTGCTTTGAGACTGTTGGTCCGTGTTGGATGGGTAACAGGAAGAGCATGAAGCCTGTAAAAGTCCTTCCAACAGTTTATGAAAGTTCACTTTTGGGTTCCTGGTTAAATGTTTAGTAACTCCGGAAAAATTGACCAGTTAAACTAAATTGAAAGTAGTAGTAGTACTAGTAGTAGTAGTAGTAGTAACATATTGTACTCATGCTGAAAGTAATATACCGGTAGTGAAAAAGTTACGCTTCTGTGGCTATATTTGTTGTATGCGTCACGACTGCAGATGTTGAATTGCAAATGAGAAAGCCTGGATCTACTGTTTATGCAGCATTTGACTACACTGCAGAGAACGCTGATGAACTGACATTCAGTGTGGGTGATCAGTTGAATGTGATGCAGTGCAGTGATGATATTGAGACGGAATGGTGGTGGTGTCAGCTGGGTGAATTGAGAGGTTACGTGCCACAGAATCTGGTTGCTGTAAGTTCATTATTAGCCACTTAGTTAATAACCTTGATCACTTACGGATATTTAGTTTAAAAAGTTTTACTTAGTTAAAAAACAATTTTTAGCTGTTAATTTAAAAAAAGTTGTTTTTCCTTAAGTGCTTTGATGCTGTTAATTGGGATAAGAAGGGCATCCTTTCTGTAGATACCTACTGCTGCAGTCCCAAAGGTTGCACCCACCCCTCCCATCAAGCATTAGGCTAACAGACAGAGTAAACTACTGCATATTTGTCAGTTGGCAACAGACAAAATCTTAAGTGCTTGATTTTTACCTTATGACTTTTGGCCTTCTTTTAATTGTTCTGCAGCCCTGAAAGTATTTCTTCTGTCTGCGATAACACTGCATCAGCTAAAAGAAAACAAAATTTAAATTTGGTAGAAATTGCTGCAAAAATACTCACAGATGATGTTTGAAACACAGCTGCTGTTAATAATGTTAATATCTGTGTTTGTTGCAGCTTCATCCACGTAAAGTTCCTTCTTGGATGGCTAAGAACAGCATCAAACCAATGAAGTAGTTTCGTAGTCTGCAGATTCATATTTTTGTATCTTTAGGCGCATGAACTATAAATGTATTTAGTAACCACTTACAAGTCATATAATGTGTAGTGTAGATCAGTGCCAGTACTACAGTGATATCTGCTAAAATGCTACTTAATTGTCGACATCTGTTTTGATGGTGCTAGTGCAGTTGTGGTGATCAAGTTCGATTCGAGATACTTAGCCATTACGCGCCGTGAGTCATAAACAAACAAGACATCAAACTCAGATTATTCCACTGCTGTCACCTTCTGTCACTCATCCATGACTGCGTCCAAGGTCTTACACAAGTGTACACATCCACTGACTGAAGTTGCCAACGCCCCACGTCCGTGACTTGACAGTCGTCTGACAGATAGAGCAGGGTGAGGCCATGTAGCCACTTGTATACCAAAACCACTAATTTAAAGTCGACCCATTGTCTTACAGTCAGCCAGTGAAGCTGCCTCACTATTGGCGTGATGTGATCTCGCCAACCAGCTCCAGTGATGAGCTGCACTAAAGCATTTTGCACCAACTGCAGCCACCGAATCAGACCGTCGAAGATGCCACACAGTAGTGCATTGCATTGCAGTACTCCAGATGACGTGAGACGAACGCCTTGATTAACGTCTTCGCGGCATCGTTTGACAACAAGCGTGCAACAATATGTAGCTGACAAAGCTGACAGTAGGCTGAGCGACAGACGTTAGTGACGTGATCAGATGTCGTTAATCTACTGTCAGTCACCACTCCAGGATCACGTGCTAAGTCGCATCATGTGTTGAGTAATGCATGGAGTATATATGTATGTATTATACAGGTAATGCAGCACTGGTTAATTGTTTGTCTGCAAAATATCAACTACTGTCTGTTCAGACTAACACATCACTGTAATTAAATATATGGCACAGTACCAGTGATGTGACCAAGACACTTGTACCCAGATCAAAACATCAGGCCTAAGGACCAAGATGCCATATGAAAATCACATTATTTACATGAAATAGGTATCAAGATGGTAGGCATATTTCACCAAAGTTCGAAACAGGAAGAAACAGCAAAACGGACTGTCTGTAGGTTATATAAGTTACATTAAACAGCGGTTGAATATTCTGAAATTGCAGAAATAAAAAATACAAATTTTGACCAGGACCAGAACATAAGAGCTCAAGACCAAGGCACAAAATGCACATCTAGACCGTCTCGAGACCAAGACGTCTCGAGCCTTCCCATCCCTGCACAGTGCACAGTAGCAATACTGAAGGTGCAAGACTCAGTACTGGAAGTTGTACAAACACTACCGTTGTTAATTTATATGCACACTCAAATTAAATACGGAGTTTTAGTTGTTAAATTTTTATTATGTACAACACAAACTGATATTTAAGATGCAGAGTAACGTCGCTTGCTACAGTCTCAAAGTATGCACTTTAGAAGTCATATTCTGCAACTGGCTGAGATGTAATGTCACTTGTCTCTGAATCTTCGTCATTGAAATACTTGTCCTCAGCATCACGTGAGAGTTGCTCTAGTGCATCGTAGTCGGTGTTGTTGTCCACCTCACTAAAGACAAACAGAATTATGTGTAACGTAAACCAGTCTGGATGTCTGTGCTGGTACACCTTGACTACGGATTACTTTAAAATTACACAAGTTACATCCAGAAGTTGCAAAATGAATACAGATTAAACTGGTTATAAGGAGGCAACTATACACTATTGAATCTGCTGTCATAATAGTGGGCAACTGAACAGCATTGCATGGATAACCATAACATATAAAATAGTTTTAAGAAAATATCACAAACAATAGCATTTATTAGTAATTTACCATACACAGTAATTATTCAACAAATTTTTAAAGCCATTACAAGGCATCAGGTAATAAGAACATGAATGGCGTGGCCCTGTGCCCACTTCAGAAACGTTTATAATATCTGCACGCCACTGCGCAACATACACATACTGACTACTACCAATGTAGCATGCACACTGCACACATACAGTTGACATAAACCGGTAAGTCACCTGTAGTTGAATTCAGTATCTTTGCCATTGAGAAACCTCTGTTTCATTATTTCTATAAACTCGTTTCTTAAAATAGCCTTTTCATAGTCACTGACAGTTTTTGTAGCATCATCTCCATTCTTGTCTCCTTGACAACAAAACAATGCAATACGGATACTCTTCAAAATAAAAATGTCATTTATACTTGTATTTTATTATACTGCAGCACAAAATAACATCTTCAGCTATCACTTTGTTACACATAATATGAACATTGATACAATGAATACTCTTGAAAATGAAATGTCATTTTTACTTTTATTTAAATTCATTTGAACTACTGTCTGCATGGAACCCATTAAAAAGTCTTTTGTGTTCTATGCACTTAAGATAATCCAACACAATCACACTCACTTCAGCTAGACCTAACGTGAACTTCAGAGAAGCAAATCTCTTGCACACTGTAGCAGACTGTGCTACTGATGACAAAATGTCGACTATTTTTACCATGCGATGCACACAGTGCATGTGCACCACTGAATAGGTGCAGCATTTGAATTGAATCTTGTGTGATTGTGTTGCATCACGTGGTACCACGTCCGTCTGTCCATCCGTCCGTGACGTTGATGTACTGTGGCCATACAAGCTGGGTTAGTTTCAAAGTACCGGTAATTAAGCACTTAATTAGCTTAGGGTCTTTGCTCCTCAGAACCCCAACACTGGCAATCTAGTCCAAAGGGAACACCTCCAAAATTCGGATTGGGTCACCTGCAAAATCGCTGAAATGGGCAAGACAGGACCAAAGTTACTGTTGATGACTAATACGCACTTGCATATGCGCTTTCGATTGGTACCAAAATCAGTGACCTTTCAGTGCTGTCGTCAGAAGTTTAGGAAATGAGGCCAAAACTGTTATATAGTATTATTTAGTCCCTTGTCGCCTTTCCACTGACCTCAAAATACGTGACCTTGAATAACCCTGAATGGCCATTTTATGTTAAATTCAATTTTTCCACAGGTACATCTAGAATTTTTGCGTGGATGTTTTGAAAACAATTGTGCTAAAAATAATAAAGGCAAACCTATACTGTCAGCAGCAAGAATGTTCAGCATGGACTGTAGTTTCTGGTGACATGGTTTATGCAGATATTCGCAGGGTTCTCTTAATTTTTGTGTAAATTTTTGTTACAGCTACCTATGCCTGTGTCCACATACCGTATATGCCATTCTGCTGATTCTCCAAATTACCATACCGGTATGGACAGTAGAAAATCACGGAAACACGGAAATCATGGAAACCGTGATTTTCGTCAAAGGCCGTGATTTTGCCAGAATGCTGTGTTTTGCCGTGTTTTTTGCTGAAATGCCGTGGTTTTACGTTTTTTACAAGAACACGTTGTTTTTAATCAGCATAAGTTGAAGTTCATTGTATGATTTTAACAAAAAAATAATTACCTTTGTTTTTGCCTCTGCTACCAAAGTCCGTATGCTTTGTTAGTTACTTACTTGCTCAATATGTGACCATGACGTCATCTAGAATAATGTATTTTTCTAACGTTGGATCTTTTAGCAGCGACAAAATTTTACAGATGAAAACCTTGCATTTGCATGTCATGACGGTCGTCAATGCTAGATCTTGAGTTTTATAGACTGTATAATGGTCTTCGGGCCCGTGATTTGATGCCGTGTCTTTGCCGTGATTTTTGCGATTTTCACAAAAGTTTGCCGTGTTTTTTGCCATTTTTTGCCGTGATTTTCTACTGTCCCTACATACCAGTACTAAAACAGCTATGTTAAGACATGGGAAATTCGAGAATAGATAACAAGTGGCAGGATATTCCCAAGAGTGGTGTTGACTGTAGAAACTGACAAATTACACATCGGGCAGTTTGCGTGGGTTTCTTGTACTTGGTACAAACAGCGTATAAATTACATGCTTTATTTTAGAACTGAGTTGTCATAAAAGCATGATAAAAACACAGTGCCATATTTTGACTTACTGAATGATAAATAATGACAAATAATAGTAAGTAACGGCAGTAACAGTTTTAAAATTCTGCTTATTATACACCACTCGCTATGATTTGATAAATCCTGTATTTTGGTATTACAAAAACAGACCATTCATAGTTTCATCCTGATCACTATTCTCATCCTCCTCATCATCACTTTCTTCATCTTCCTCCATTTGGCTGTCCTGCAGCACAAAAACATCTTCAGCTATCACTTTGTTATATGTATATTATATATGTACATATGATACAATTGCATCAGTCTGACTGGATACTTTTTAACACTGTAATGCACTCTGCCCATTCAATGGCTCACATTTGCTCATTCATTTTGTGGAGCATTCAGAAACGTAAACAATAAATTTATCTCAAGACCAAGACCCTGAATTTGTTTTTGTCCTTAAGACACCTCGAGACAAGACCCTGGTCTCGAGGACTACATCACTGGGAGCATTTGAGCAAAACAAAAACTAGAGGATGGCACTCAAAAGAGTGCAAACTCACACCTACCTTGATTTTTGACCTTTTGACTTCCAAATAAAATAGATGACCAGGATGTCGTGTACTATCCTACTGCCAGGTTTGGTGGTGATATGTGCAGTGGTTTTTGTTTTTGTTTTAGAGTACTGACATACACATATGGAGCGGATAAATGCCCTACTCCCATGACTATGTCAACATGAGTAAAAATGTGCGTGTGTGTGTGTGGCAATTTTGCCCGCCATCACAAATGAAAACACTACATTTTTGTATAGCAGTGAGAATACCATGCTGCCACAATAATTTCTGAACGACCCCTTTTTCATGCAGACCCAAGATTCATCATCTGACTGATTTTTAAACAAGTCCGATTTACTTTAATAACAGAACATTGGTATGGAAATGGATAGATTAAATTGGCAAAAATATTTTCTAAAAAAACAACTAACAATCCCACTCTTTTCCACCTAATTTTTTAAACGGGAAGTGCCAAGTGTAAAAGAATTTGTGACTACTGGTTTTGGACAAAAATCAATAGCTATATTAAGTTTACAGGTACCGTATCCCTAACTTATACAACCATTACTCAGGTAAAACTAGGAAATCTTCAATTCCGCCAGTGACAATGTGCGTAAATACCTCGGCATCTTTCAATCGTTCATACAATTCATTATTCTGCGTCGCTTGTATATGTTGCAAAAGTACTTCAGAAAATGCATGATCTTTCATCTGTTCATCAACAGCCAGCATGGCCTTGGCGTCATCTTCAGTCAAATACTGACCAACCATATCCTCATAGAGTAGTGGATCGCGTCGTTTCATCTCCTCGTCGCTAAAATATTCACCGAGTGCTTCTAACTGCTGCAGTGCCTTGTATCTGAAGCCAACAAAAGGCAACAAATGACACTGGGAGTGGGAATTGCACTAGCCAAGAAGAACAATTTCTGATGAATTCACTTCAGAACAAATTTTGAATCAAATACAGCAAAAAGGAGCACATTTGCTCAAGTAATCTTGGGAATCTAGGACTGTGAATGCGGGAGCATGTCTAGAGCTTGACACAGACATCTGCATCATCTACTTTCTGTCCACTGACGACATGGTCATGTCATGAAAAGTTTGAAACAGAACTAGTGTCAGCTCTTATGCTTTCATGGCTTTACACAGCTCAATAGCTTGGAGTTCTCGAGGCATGAGACTTTGTCTCTAGATGTCTGTAAGCTTTATTTTCAAAGGTTTGGTCTCAGTCTTGAAGTTCAGACACTTGGCTTTCATTGTTCAATGTTTGTAAAAAAAGGTAAGAACGTCGATTTGTATAGCGCATACCGTGTATTACACACCTCTAATGCGCTGTCGTCACTGAACTAACCGCCAGGCCGGTCAGGCACCGCCCACAGCCTGCACACATAGGCTGAGCGCAGTGGCCCGACCACCGGCAGGGCAGCCAGCAGCAGTAAAGTCTCCACCTCCGTAACCCATAATTAATGGGTTACTACTCATTTAACCGACCCGGGAGGGATGGCAGGCTGAGTTCGCCGTGTTGGTTGACTGATAGCGGACGCCTTACCCACAAAGTGGTCACATGGCCGAGCATCAGTCTAGCGCAGGATAGGGAAAGTTTGCCGGTCAGGACCGGCGGTCTTACCAAAATGCTACGCCACCAACTTGTAGGTCAAGACAAAATAATAATTGAGAAAACTGTTCTGTAATGGCAACAATAGCAACGTAGTCTTCTGTCAAACGAAATAACATTTTCCAACCAAATTTTTAAGTTGTCTTCACAAATTATTTTGTTAGTCATATGCTGCATAAATATGTGGACAGATGCATTCAGCCTATGTCTACTAAAGCCAAGCGTCAAGTTACATTTTCAGTCTACTTCACTACCGTACACAAAATAGCTGACCACGGTCAACTGAGTCACACAGGTCTAAGGGAAATGTCGAGACAATTAATACTTAATACTTCCTGCCCCCATGCAAAGTTACTACAAAAAAACAAAGACAAAATATAAGATGCATAAGACAGTGGCTGAGTTCATGTTTCGATTAGAAAAAAGATTAACACTATGGTGAACACTTTTTCTTAGAATAAATACCAAGTTAATCGTCAACATGAACTGACGATATAATCGGTGTTAACTTTAGTGTTAA
>Ga0209679_1000548_pt1 | contig 13905 bp, 9 predicted proteins | sample WorMetHEROISLAND_4_FD_187408 | JGI IMG/M metagenome (GOLD analysis project Ga0209679, IMG submission 187408) | Marine gutless worms symbiont microbial communities from Max Planck institute for Marine Microbiology, Germany - Olavius sp. 2 HERON... ...
AAGTCCGGCCGTTTGCATCGGTGTAGTCCCGGATGCCGCCGCCGATGGTCAGGGGGACGAAGACATGTTGGGAGGTTTGTTTCAATACCGCGATCATGGGCATGTCTTCGAGCGGAAAATCCCGAAAGCCGGTTATATTTAAAAAGGTGATTTCGTCGGCCCCTTCCCGATAGTAGCGTTCAGCCAATTCAACCGGTTTGCCGAGGTTTCGGACGATCCCTTCTTCACGGACATCATACTGGTCGCCTTTGGTTACGACCAGGTCCCCCTGGTCGTTGGAGCGCACGTCCAGGCAGGCGATGATCCGTTTCGCCAGTTTTGTCTCGGTCAGTATTTCCGGCGGTGTGACCTTGGTGCGATCTACGGCCAGAAAATTGGCCAGCAGCAGCTGCCCGGCCCGGCCGCTCTTTTCCGGATGAAACTGGGTGCCGATGATAGGACCGGCCTGGACACTGCTGGCAAATTCAACGCCATAGTCGCTGGAGGTCAGGATCACGGCATCATCAGCCGGAGCAATATAGTAGGAATGGACAAAGTAGAATTTTTCATTACCGGACAGGCCGTTGAATATCCGGGAAGGCTTTTTCACATTGATGCCGTTCCAGCCGATGTGGGGCACGGCCAGGTCGATGTCAAACCGTTTCACCGTGCCTTTCAGGATGCCCAGGCCCTCGGTGGCAAAGGCTTCTGCACTGGTCTCGAAGAGCGCCTGCATTCCCAGGCAGATACCGAAAAACGGCCGTCCGCTTTTCAAATAATCTCTGAGCGGCTCCACATAGCCCTTCTGGTTCAGGATCTGCATCATACTACCGAAAGCCCCGACCCCGGGGAAAACCAGCCTTTCCGCGCCGGCAATTTCTTCCGCGCGGCGGGCAATATGAACGGTTTCTCCCAGGCTCTCAATGGCGTTGATGACGCTGCGCACATTCCCGGCGCCGTAGTCGAGTAAGGTTATCATGCTATTATCCTGCTGCTAGCGCTGCATTATCTTGAGGAGAATCGGGATCACCAAGATGGCGATCAGTATGACGATACCCGCGGGCGACAGGTAGGGTTTATACCACGGCAGGCCCAGGGTCCGGGCTTTTTTCAATTCTCCCAGAAAGCTGTTGCCCAGGATCAGGGCCGCGATCAAGACAGCCACGGCTTTGATAATTGTTACCAGCATTTCGATTGTTTCCTTTAGTCCCTCCACACTCAGCGGCTCTGGCCCCCTTCCAGGGGCACTTCAAAGCCTGGTCCTCTGGGGCAGGATCTTTTTATGATCGTTGGCTCAAATCGATGCCATATCGCTTACAACCCGGATTGTCAATGCAAACCGCTGCCGGGAATTCCCGTCCGGGATAAATGGCCGGTGGACAAGAACGGTTTCGCTGATTATCATTTTGCAGTGATAATCGCCGCGTTTGGGCCAAAAGACTTTTTTGAGATAGGTTGCAGGAGGACGCCGTGGAGCATCGCCAGTTGGGCAGAACCAACCTAGAGATCTCGCCCATCATCATGGGAACCTGGCAGACGGGCAAACAGATGTGGGTCGGCATCGACGACCGGGAATCCGAACAGGCTATCCGGGCCGCGCTGGATGCCGGGATCACCACGTTCGACACCGCGGAAATTTACGGCAATGGTCACTCGGAATCCGTTCTGGGCCGGGCGCTGGGAGCGGACCGCAGCCGGGTGGTGATTGCCACCAAGGTATTCTCCAATCACCTGGCCCATGACCAGGTTATTGAAGCCTGCCACCGCTCCCTGAAAAACCTGGGCACGGATTATATCGATCTTTACCAGATTCATTGGCCCCCGGGGTCGTTCGGTGGGCCCCGTGTGCCGGTTGAAGAACCGCTGCAGGCTTTGGAGAAACTGCTGGGGCAGGGCAAAATTAGGACCATGGGGGTCTCCAATTTCCCCGGGCACTATTGGAGACGAGCCTGGCCCATAGCCGGATTGAGAGCCTGCAGCCGCCTTACTCCCTTTTCTGGCGGCAGGCCGAGGAGCAGGAATTGCCCTATTGCCGGGACCACGACATCACCGTCCTGGCCTATTCGTCCATGGCCCAGGGGTTGCTTACCGGCAAATTCGGCCCGGACCACCAGTTCGCCAAAGGGGATCACCGCTCGGCCAATAAACTGTTCGCATCCCCGCATTATGAGCGGGTCCAGGCCGCCCTGGAGCAACTGCGCCCCCTGGCGGCTGAAAAAGACATTACCCTGGGACAGCTGGCCCTGGCCTGGGTCATCCACCAGCCGGGCGTATGCGCCATCGTCGGTGCCCGCCATGCCGAACAGGCCGTTCAGAACGCCGCTGCGGCGAACGTCCGGCTGTCTGATGCCGACCTGGATCGCATGGATCGGATAGGTCGCACGGTCACAGATCATTTGGATGCCGATCCGGTCATGTGGCAGTGGTAGGGGATCCGCTAAATAACGTCATCGCGAAACTTGTAGAGAAGGAATCCGCTGTATGAAAACCAAAATCAACAAAACGCTCGACCGTGAAGAACTGGCTGAAGTGCTGGAAGAGATCGCCGCCAATTTTCGATCCGGTAAATTCAAGCTGGAGGGCCGCAGTTGGCAAATTCCCGCTGCTTTCGACGTTCGCTTGAAACACAAGGAAAAGAAAGGCCGTATCGCGACTCGGATTGAGTGGCACTGGTCCACCCTGGATGAATATGACTCCGCGGCGCGCGAAGAGGTGGTGCGCTGGCAGGAATCATTCGACAGTGTCAAAAAGCGGCTGGCTCGGAGTTTGAAGGAGATGAACCGGTCCACTAAAAACGGACAGGTTCCGGAAGGCGATTTGGTGCAAGCCTTCGTGGCCGACTCAAACGCGATGGCGGCGGCGGCCGATCCGGATTGGCAGGAAGCCATGGATGAGTATCTCGACCACCTGAAGAACCTGGAAAGTGCCGTTGCCAGCAACAACCTTGAAGTCGTCGCCCATGAACTGCGCGATCTGGCCACGCGCATGAAAAACTGCCACCGGGAATTCAAATAGCTTGAATTTTAGCCTGCCCGTAGATAGTATGAAGTAGTTTTTCTGCTACTTCATTCCAATTTTAGAAAATACTAAACAGTCCCATAGCGGTCTTTGAAAGGCGGCTTGTAAATAGAAGCTATCTTAATATTCTAAGAGCAGGTAGGCAACATGGTAGACAAAAGGGATTTTCTGGCCGGCATTCCGCTTTTTTCGAAAATGGAAAACGAGGACCTTGGCCGGCTGGCCGAGCGCGCCAGTGAAGTGACTTACCCGCGCAAGGAGATGATCATCACTGAAGGGGATGTGGACGGGCGCCTGTTCATGATTGCCAGCGGCACCGTGGAAGTGATCAAGAACGCGGGCAAGGAGAATGAGCAGTGGATCCGGGCCCTTGGCGCTTATGAGTACTTCGGGGAGATGGCTCTGCTCGACGACATGGTGCGTTCCGCCAGCGTGAGGGCCGTGGATGAAACGGTGACCGTGGTGCTGGATCGCCTGGACCTGCACGCGGAGATCAAGCGGAACCCGACCATTGCCATGGAATTGATGCGCATGCTGAGCCGTCGGGTGCGGGCCAATGAAAAACGCCTGATACAGGCGGTGGGTGCCTTTTTACCGATCTGTGTCAAATGTAGCAAAGTCAGTGAGGGCAAAGAGAGCTGGGTCTCGCTGGATGAATACATCGAAGATCACACCGAGGCCGCCTTGAGCAACACGATCTGCCCGCAGTGTTCTGCGCGCTGAATGTCCCTTCCGACGTCATTAACAGCCTTGATGGCCTGGCTGCACGATGGGTTTTATCGAAATGCCGAGATACCCGCGTGGAATACCCATTTTATCGATTTCGATGAGCGTAATTCCCTTTTCGCCCGATTTTTCTTTTGGTTTGACTCAAATGACGGTTCCCGGTTTTTATATTGACATAAATTTGTTTGCCTAATAAGCATGAGATTAGTGGAACTCGTCTCACTTCCTTTTAGAATGAGTCTCACATTCTCTCCCCTCCTTTTAAAGCGCTACTTCACTCTGTTAGTCCCTGATTCGATATTTTCTTATACGGATCACATAAGAAATAAAATAACCGACTAAAAGGCTATAAAAATCTGTGTGATAGACAACAGAGTTTATGTAAAAGCGTTTCCATATACCTTGCGTTCAAATTTAATCAGTTCCCCAGTCAGACATAAGTTAATAAAATATTTTCCCCTCGGATCTGAGCAGAAATTTGCGCGACCTCTAGAAGCCCAAATTACCCATATACGAACGAAAGCTCTCCGCCCTCCATCGGATTCTGATCTCCAAAACCATATAGAAACACACTCAGGTTTTCTACTAAACTGGGCAAGCTATAGCTCCGGTGTTTCCGGGAATGAAATAAAAATCAAAAAAAAAGCATGCACCTATTCGCTATGTAGCATCGTTAGCTAAAGATTAAATTGTCGGGATAATGCCCATAATCTATATGTGGGATGCAAAACTAGCCACCTTTGAAAAGCGTGGTAGTGAAGCGGCCTGCGTCCACGTGAAGTTTCACTCGGCGCTCAGAATACGGTACTCATCAAAGGCGTTTCAATAGAACTTATAATCAAGCTGCGTCCTTGTATAGTGCTGCCCATGCCCACTGGGGCTCTGCCTGAATTGAATATGAATCAAAGAGACTCTTGACCACGTCAAATTCTTCGAAAGGGAGATCTTATCAAAATCAGTTGTTCATATGCTCTTAACGGATTCACAAGGAGTTTAGTGCCCATGAAAAGAACGTCGCTCAAACTCTCAATACATTTTTCTTTGGCAATTCTTATAATTACCGTAGCGTTGTTCGTACCTCTCAGATTATCGTTTGGAGGTACTGAATTCCCTGTCAGCATTGGCTCGCCCTTCGAGCAGGGTCGTCCGTCGGTTGCGATGGATTCAGCAGGTAATTTCGTAATCACCTGGCAAAGCTATCGGGGCGACGGAAGCGGTTGGGGGATATATGCACAGATGTTCGACAATAGCGGCATCCCCATTGGCACAGAATTCCTGGTTAACACTCACACACCCAATTTTCGTCCAATTACCGGCTCCCTTGAGGATCGTCCGTCGGTTGCAATGGATTCAGCAGGTAATTTCGTGATCACCTGGCCAAGCTTTGGTCAGGACGGAGACGATCGGGGGATCTATGCGCAGATGTTCGACAATAACGGCACTCCCATTGGCACAGAATTCCCGGTCAACACTTACACATCCGTCGGGCAGGGTAGTCCGTCGGTTGCGATGGACTCAGCAGGTAATTTCGTGATCACCTGGCAAAGCTATCGGGACGGCGGAAGCGGTTGGGGGATCTATGCGCAGATGTTTCACCATAGCGGTACCCCCATTGGCATAGAATTCCCAGTTAACACTTACACGCCCGGCGATCAGAGCCTTCCATCAGTTGCGATGGATTCAGCAGGTAATTTCGTGATCACCTGGCAAAGCTTTGGGCAGGACGGAAACGGTCGGGGGATCTATGCGCAGATGTTCGACAATAGCGGTATCCCCATTGGCACAGAATTCCCGGTTAACACTTACACGCCCGGCGATCAGGGCCTTCCGTCGGTTGCAATGGATTCAGCAGGTAATTTCGTGATCACCTGGCAAAGCTCTGGGCGGGACGGAGACGATCCGGGGATCTATGCGCAGATGTACGACAGCAGCGGCACCCTTGCGGGGGATGAATTTCAGGTCAACACCTATTGGACAAATTATCAGAGATCACCATCGGTGGCGATGGATTCTGTGGGGAATTTCGTGATCGGGTGGCAAAGCTATGGGCAGGATGGAGATGTTTGGGGGATCTATGCTCAGCGGTTTTATAGCAATGGCACCCCCATCGGCACAGAATTCCTGGTTAACAATCACACGGAAGGCGATCAGAGCCTTCCGTCGGCTGCAATGGATTCAGCAGGTAATTTCGTGATCGCCTGGCAAATCGAATTGACGTACTGGGGGGATTTCATGATCTATGCTCGGCGTTATATCACCGATAATGATGGTGACGGTATCATGGATGACCTGGACAACTGCCCTGCTGTGGCCAATCCTGAACAAACTGATATTGATGGAGACGGGATCGGCGATGCCTGTGACGAAATAATTTCATTACAATCAGACTCTGCAGCGAATTCTCTGATGATAAATCCCGGAATTACCTTTATGACGAATGGCTATGATCTAGATATTGGGTCGGGAGGAATCACCATTCATAGTGGTGGAACTTTTGATGCAAGCTCTGGCCCTGTCATTGCTGTAGAAGGAGATTGGATTAATTCTGGAACATTCGTACATGGTCAGAGTACTGTGATATTCGATGGTCCTGGATTGCAGATAGTTAAAACGGGAAGTATTGGCTCAAATAACGAACTCTATAATCTCTCGGTAAACAAAACCGCGGGAGTTGTGTCGGTTGAGACAAACGACCTTCTCATATCAGGTGCTCTGACTATCCTTCAGGGCGTCTTGGAATTGAATACCAACTCTACCATCGCGGGTAGCCACCCTGTCAGTATCGAATCGGGCGGAACGCTTCGAAATAATTCCACCGATGGTCTTACACATTCTTTTCTGGGTAACGACGGTGTGGTATCGGTCCTGATCAGGGGTGGCACCTTCAGTTTAACAGCGAATGGGCTTGGCCTGATATTCGCAGAGCAGCGCATAGTGCGCGTTCTGGATAACGCCACTTTTACGATCGAAGGATCGAGTAGTCTGTTTAATACGATTGAGGATGCGATACCCTTCGATGGAATGGAATGGAAACTTGAAGTTGACGCCACTGTGGATTTTTCAGTGAGGTATACCACTGTCAGTGATGCACGAGGAGCCGGCTCTGCAATTCCACTGCTTGCAGTAGCTTCCGAGTTAGATAACTCCGTGAACTGGGTCCTTGGTAAGGAATGGACCGGCGATGCATGGACTGATGACTGGAGCAATCCACTTAACTGGAGTGGTGGCTCTATTCCCTTGGGATCGGATATCGCCGTGTTTGACGCAATCAGCGATGCCGCGCCTGTCCAGCCCGCAACAAACGCCAGCGGGATCTCGCACATCGGGGGCATGATTATCGACTCAAGCTGCACAAGTACTATAGCCCTGGACGGGAACTTGGTCCTTTTGGATGACCTGACTTTCGACGGGAGCAGCGGTGCAGCCTTAGATTTGAACGGCCATACTCTGACGATCGGACGCAATGCCTCGGTTAAGGGTGCTTTTGGCGGCGGCAGTGGTAGGCTGCTACTCAACCGAACGGGATCTGCCGCACTGTTCGTGGGGCAAGGAACCTCGATCGATACTATCTTAGAGGTAGGCTCAGCGACGAGCACGACGCTTGAAGTCATAGGCCCTGGCGACCTGGATGTTGACAGTATTATTATCAACAACTCTGCTACACTAGGCTTTGGTGCCGACTGGTTTAATGACATACTGGTTAAAGGCCAATTGGTAATTAGTGCTGGTGGTACCCTAATGATAACGTCACCAGGAATTAGCTTTTTCACCGGTGAGGGTGGTGATGTCGACGTCGATATAGACGGCACACTGAGATTGGAAGCGCAAAACATATATTGGCATGTTCTTGCAGGCTCACTGGTGGACATTGATGCCGGAGGGAGCTTGATACTCGACAGCGTATTCCTGCGGTCGTCTGTAGATGGAAGCCAGTGGTACTTGAACGACCATACAATCTCAACGGGAAATCCATTCATCAGAAACACTGATGTGAAGGATTCCAATGCCGGAGTACCATCTACAACGGATTGGTTTTTGATATATATAGACGATAGCACGAATGTTGATTCTGGAAATAACGAGAATTGGTTCTTCGATTCCGACAGTGACGGCGTACAGGATGCCTCTGACAACTGTCCTAACGCCTATAACCCTGACCAGGCAAACGCAGATGGTGTTGCTGCTGAAGGCCTCGTGTCTTACTGGCAGTTCGATGAAGGCAGCGGAACGATAACCGGTGATTCTGCTGGAACCAACCAGGGGGACATATTTGGAGCGACATGGACGACTGGTGAAGTTGATGGTGCCTTGAGCTTTGATGGCATGGATGATTACATCGAGATTCCCGATGCTGCAAGTCTGGATATCACTGGTGATATAACTCTTGAAGCCTGGATAAAGGTTGCCGCCCCTGGAAGCAACTATGACGGGATTATTACGAAGTCATCTGGTGGTGAGGCAACCCAAAGTGTTTACGCTCTAATGCAATCTGCTGGTTCGAACGCGTACTATTTCGCTGCAAGCGATGGCACTGTAATTCACTCGACCGGAAATACTGCAGTCCTGTCGACAGGTACTTGGCATCACCTAGTGGGTGTAAAAAACAGCACGCATGTCTCAATTTTTGTGGACGGCGTTCTGGCCAATAGCAAGGAAGCTGTATTTACGATGCTCACCAATAATGAGCCGGTGCGGATAGGGAGATTAGCGCAATATGGCTATTTTAAAGGCAAAATTGACGAGGTCGCAATCTACCACAGAGCTTTAACAGCGGAAGAGATTCAGCAACATTTTCAGCATGGTTTGGCCGGCCTTGGTTACCTTAGTGACGGCATCGGCGACGCCTGTGATAACTGTCCAACTATATCCAACCCGGATCAGGCCGATTTTGATGGTGATAGCATTGGTGATGCCCGCGACGAGGATGATGACAATGACGGTTACACTGATGGAGAGGACGCTTTCCCCTATGATCCAACCGAATGGGCAGACAATGACAATGACGCAATAGGCGACAACACCGATCCTGACGATGACAATGATGGACTGACAGATAGCGAGGAGCAAATCCTGGGGACTGACCCGCTTGTCGCGGACAGCGATAATGATGGCCTTGAAGACGGGTATGAGGTTGATACCCTTGGAACCGATCCCCTGAGATCCGATACCGACGGTGACGGCTGGCAAGATGGCTCTGACAACTGCCCGTTGAAACCAATCCTGACCAGATAGATTCTGAAAGGATTACTCTCAGCGATGATTTTAATGACAATTCCATTGATCCCCTAAAATGGCCATTTATTTCGGCCCCTTCAATTACCACTGAAACCGGAGGAGCACTGAAACTCTCTGGTGAATTACCCTATAAATCTTTTGACAGGGTCAAATCCGTCGCATTTGAAGCACAAGATATAGAAGCAAGCGTCGAGTTTAAAACTGTGACAATTGGAGGCGGCGGAGGCGCTCAGCTTGGCCTCATGGACGGTGATAGTAGATGGTATAATTTGGCTTATACCTCTCCCGGAGGAACTTTTCCCCCTAGCTACCGGCTCGGTAGTGGGGGAGCAGGCTTACCGTATCAACGCTGCACAAGTATCAGCCCACCGATTGGCAATGAAGAAACAACATATACAGAATTACGCTTAACTTATGATAAAGAAACGGGCACAGTTTCAGCTTATGTCAATGATCAATTTTTGTGTAGCCTGGCCCGATTTGTATTTTCTGAGGTTTCTCTCTTCTTTGCGATAAGAAACGTGCCTGAAAACACTTCATTTGATCTAAGATTTGATAACTTTCAATCAAATGCAGAGATTCCGGGCGATGGCATCGGCGACGCCTGTGATAACTGCCCAGCCATACCCAACCCGGATCAGGCCGATCTCGATGGTGACGGCATAGGTGATGCCTGTGACGCTGATGATGACAACGATGGCTTGACTGACGCGGAAGAGCAAAACCTGGGAACGAACCCCCTTGCTGCGGATAGTGACAATGATGGCCTGAGCGATTGGGATGAAATAAATACATCTGGAACAGATCCACTGAGTTCAGATACCGATGGTGATGGCACGGTGGATGGTTCAGACAACTGCCCGAACGATAACAATCCCGGCCAGGCCGACTTCGACGGTGATGGTCTGGGTAATGCATGTGACGACGATGATGACAATGACGACCTGACCGATAGTGCTGAGCAAGTTCTGGGGACGAATCCTCTTGACGAGGACAGCGACGATGATGGCTTGAACGACGGAGTTGAAGTAAACACATTAGGAACGAATCCTCTTGACGAGGATAGCGACGATGATGGCCTAAGCGACGGAGATGAAGTTAACACATTGGGTACGAATCCTCTGAGTTCGGACACAGATGACGATGGACTGAGCGATTCTGAGGAAATAAACAAATGGCAGACGAATCCAATTAACCCAGATACGAATAAGGACGGTCTGACCGATGGCGAGGAAGTGAGTAACGTAGGCACCGACCCACTTGTCCCTGATACCGATGAAGATGGAATAGGCGATGGAGTCGACATAAAACCGAACGAAACTTCATATGACTTTAGCGACAAGCGATTGGGAGGAACAACCTCTGGAACCATTAAATTTCTGGGAAATCAGAACATTATCATCACTAATCTGCCGGAGCCTTACGGGGTACTCATTGTTTCCGACACTCCGGCTGGAACTCTGTCTCCCGCATACATAAACGTTTGTAAGGCAAAGGGAGGATTAAAACTAACCCCTGCGGATAAGGTCGAGATCACGTGCAAGAGCGTCGAGGCAAAGGTGGTCAGCGGAGAAGTAGAGGTCACTCTCTTTGCGGACGATGAGTCCACTGCGGAGGCCCTCCTGGATGAAGGAGACCATCTGAAATTCCTGCCAGAAACCTTCACACTGGAATCCTTTAGCGGAACGGCAGAAATTTTCTTTGTGGCTGACGATGGGACTACCGCTCTGGTGAGTTTACCCGAGTACCATGCCATTACATTTGACTCGGCAGAATTTACCCTCCATGCTGACCCCGCCAACACAGGCGATATTGGAATCACCATAAACGACCAACAAATCACCATAGGCCCGGGTGAGAACAAAATCCTGGACACAACACCGCCTGAGATCACAGCAGCCTTTGTGCCGGTGGGAGAGGTGGAGGATGATGAAGGCCGGTTTAGGATCGAATACAGTTGCAGCGACAACCTTGACCCTAATCCGAACACAAGCGAAGCCTTTCTCAATGGCTTCGCCGTGGTGCATGGACAAGTGGTTGAGTTGGAGCGTGACGACGATAAAGAGGTGGAATGGGACGACGGGATTCTGGAAATCGAGGCCCCAGCCTTCCTCCTCACGGTCCAATGTGTGGATGCCGCCGGCAATGTGGGTACCGCGACCGCCACCCCGCCATTTAGTACGCAGAAAGACGACGATGATACATATGAAGACGATGATGACGACGATGAAAAGCCGTGGCGAAAGAAAGGTAAGCAATCGAAAAAGAGGAAAAAGCGAGGAAAGCAGGATGATGATTAAAGCTTCTTGCTGAAACCCCCAACATGCCGGTAACGTTCTATATTTAAGTTTTCTTTCAGTAAAACACCCGCCTCCCTGGCTGCCAAGCTGCTCACTCTGCCAATACCGAGTCCATCGACACGTTACTTTCTAAAGTGCCATGGAAAGAGTTCGACAATATCATTTAGAATACTGTTAAAATAACATCCAGAGGGTGAGCGTCATGCAATGGACGTCCTCGGTGAGGGATTCAGTCAATTTTCTCACCCAGAGTCTCACACACAAAAGAAAAAGGGGCATGGTTTGAGAGCCATAACCCCTTGATATTTTTGGCGCGCCTGGCAGGATTCGAACCTGCGACCTACGGATTCGTAGTCCGGCACTCTATCCAGCTGAGCTACAGGCGCGCATGCACCCGATTTCGGGAAGCTACATATGCCAAATGATGGGGCGTTGTCAATAAATTGTTGAACAAATAAGAATTTGCAAATATGGGTAATTCTGCCATGACGCGTCCCCACGAAAAGATGATGCTGGCGGCTCTGGCACAGGCCGAAAAGGCTGGACAAAACCAGGAAGTTCCGATAGGGGCAGTGCTGGTCGCGCAGACCGGCGAAATCCTGGCCAAAGCATACAACCGGACCATTGCTCTGGCCGATCCCACCGGACATGCCGAAATTTTGGCCATGCGCGCAGCTGCCCAAAAGATCAAAAACTACAGGTTGTTAAACACCACCTTGTATGTTACGGTCGAACCCTGCGTCATGTGCATGGGCGCCATCATCCATGCCCGTATTGCCCGGGTTGTATATGGTGCGCCGGACCCGAAGTGGGGCGCTCTGGGCTCCATTTATAATTTCGCGGATGGGCAGAAATTCAATCACCATCCGGAGATTATAGCCGGTATCTGTGAGGCCCGGTGTCGGGCCATCATCCAGGCATTTTTCCGAGCCAGAAGAGGGGCGGAAAAGGCCAACCGTTAAGCGTAAAGAATTTTACTACCAGATCGATTTAGGAGCAACACGTGTCGAACATCGTTATCGTAGGAACCCAATGGGGAGATGAAGGCAAAGGCAAGGTCGTAGATCTGCTGGCGGAACATGCGGATATGGTCGTGCGATTTCAGGGCGGCAACAATGCCGGCCACACCATGGTGGTGGAAGGGGAACAGTTTATCAGCCACCTGGTGCCGTCCGGGATTCTCCAGGGGAAAACCTGTTTTATTGGCAACGGGCTCGTGGTGGATCCGGCCGTACTCCTGGAGGAGATCGATTACCTGTCATCCAAGGGGGTCGACCTCAGCCCGGACAAACTCAAGATCAGTGAGAAAGCCCACCTCATCATGCCCTACCACCAGGCGATCGACCATGCCCGGGAACGGATGAAGGGCGATAAGAAAATCGGCACCACCGGGCGGGGCATCGGTCCCTGCTACGAAGACAAGGCCACCCGTCGGGGTGTCCGTTTCGTGGAATTGCTGAGCCAGGCGGTGTTCCGGGAAAAGGTGGCCACCATCCTGGAGGAGAAGAACTTTTACCTGAAACACTATATGGATGCCGAGACCCTCGATCTGGAGCCGATTCTCGCCGAGTACAGCGGCTACGCCGAACGCCTGGCCCCGTATGTGGCCAATGTCTCGGTGGTGCTGTCCGACGGCATGCAAGCCGGTGGGCAGGTTCTTTTTGAAGGCGCCCAGGGCACCCATCTCGATATCGACCATGGAACCTATCCCTATGTTACGTCCTCCTCGACGGTGGCCGGGAATGCGTGCAGCGGATCCGGGGTCGGCCCGGGCAAGATCACAGATATCATCGGGATCGTAAAAGCCTATACCACGCGGGTGGGCGAGGGGCCGTTTCCGTCCGAACTGTTTGATGATGTCGGCGATGCCATTCAGCAAAAGGGGGTTGAGTTCGGCGCCACCACTGGACGTAAACGCCGGTGTGGATGGCTCGATACCGTGATCCTCGAGAACGCGGCCCGCCTCAACAGTCTTTCCGGGCTGGCAATTACCAAACTGGATGTCCTGGGGGGGCTGGATGAAGTCAAGATTTGTACGGCCTATGATTACGAGGGGCAGCGCCTGGAGCATTTTCCCACGGACCTGAATGTACTGGCCGCCTGCAAACCGATCTACGAATCGCATCCGGGCTGGGCCGAGGACATTTCCGGCATTCGGGAATTTGAGGCTCTGCCTGAGAACGCCAGAAAGTACCTTGAGCGTATACAGGAACTGGCCGAGACCCCCATCCAGATTGTCTCCGTGGGACCGGGCCGGGATGAAACGATTGTGCTTGATAACCCCTATACGGATTGATTTCGAGTGCCCGCCCACGAATGGCATCTTTTGGTCCAGAGCGGCGTTTCCGCTCTTTTTAAATCCTCAACATAGCGTCTGCTATGCCTGCGGTTCCAAAAGCGCTCAGGCCTTGCTCTGAACCAAAATCTACCATTTGTGAACGACCACTGACTTATTATTAGATTAACTTATTGACTTTTAGTAACAGGTAAAATAAAGCACAACCCGTGTCGGGAAGTGGCTCAGCCTGGTAGAGCACAGCGTTCGGGACGCTGGGGTCGCTGGTTCAAATCCAGTCTTCCCGACCAAATGAAATCAAGGGGTTACGGAACAGTCCGTAACCCCTTTTTTACTGTTGGGCCACTCTCC
>Ga0209679_1000549_pt1 | contig 13902 bp, 10 predicted proteins | sample WorMetHEROISLAND_4_FD_187408 | JGI IMG/M metagenome (GOLD analysis project Ga0209679, IMG submission 187408) | Marine gutless worms symbiont microbial communities from Max Planck institute for Marine Microbiology, Germany - Olavius sp. 2 HERON... ...
GAGGGGTGGAGCGTAGAGAGGGGTGGGGTGTAGAGAGGGGTGGGGCATAGAGAGGGGTGGGGCTTAGAGAGGGATGGGGCATAGACCAAGAGGTCCAAGTGATTTGATTTTGGTGGCGTTCCAGATCGTGATCCGATAGTGAAAAATCGATTACATTCCGTTTGCTATCTGGATCATCTTCTGTGTCTGATTCCGGATTATGAGGCAGAGGTTTATTCTGTCTGAGCCCTTCTAATTTAAAATTTCTGTTGACAGTTACGTAGCAGTCAGTTATGTCTTTGTTTGTGGCATATTAACACATTGATCACTGGGAACATTTTAAATACCTTAAGCTGCTCTTCGATGAACTGGACAGCTTCAGCATCAAACAAGAGCGATTTAAATCTGTGATTCAGAAACGTGCAAACACAGGCTGGTACCACTGTCTTGTAGTTTGGAAAACGGTTCATTAACACAGCAATCAGCTGTCTACCAAACATTACTCCACTGCCTCGTTTCCCGCTGTTTTCGACAAAGTGGTTCAGTGTTTAAGTTATTCCATGGATCAGTGGAATCATCATTGAACTAGTGGGGTACTTCTCACCACTAGATACTGCCGTTGCTTCTGCCAGAGGTTCTAATTGTGCAGACCTCTGCTGGCTTCCATTCGGCAGTTGTCAAGTTCTCAACATCACCAACTGCTGCAATATCAGCACAAACAGACTCCTTCAATAATAGCAACCTTCTGACCATTGCATACTGACTATTCCAGCTTGTTGTGCACGACATTACAAAATCATATTCTGCCTGTTTCATTGCTCTCTGGCGGCCGTTAATTCTCTCGCTGGCAACACAGCTGTGATGGTAATGAGTTACAATATGCTTACATTTCCCCAGCATGTTTTCCATGCCATCACTGGCACTGATGGCATCAGCAATTGCCAGTTGGCATATCAAGCTCCAGACTTCCTAACAGCTGCTGTCAAATTAGCACCGTTATCCCAAACACAGAATATGGGAATTTCAGTGGGTAAACCTCAGCCAGCAAATTTTCCAGTGACTGGAGTATCGCATCTGAAGTATGCGATCCTGGGAAGGGTTTGTTCTCCAATGTGACCAATCTGAGCTTGAAGTTTTCAGTGACATATGATAAGATAAAAGAAATGTATGGATCCATTTTACGCGATGTCCAAATGTCACTGGTGAAAGTAAATGCCGGACAACCAGACGACGACGATGACAGTGTATCTCTGACAGATTCCTCAGTCTTCATATACAGCTTGGGAAGAAGGATGCTAGAGCAAGTTGTATCTCGGTTCCGCTACACGAAATCCTCTATTCTCCACAAATGAGTCCGGCAGGTAGTCCCAAGTCCAGTGCAATCATTCTGGTGACAGCAGCTGTCAGTTGTTGCAATCGTGTATGATCATGCGACAGAGAACGACCAACTGCAAATAAAGTCATTTTTGCTGTTTCGCTTCACTGTCCTGTACTCCATCTAAAAGTTGTGTCCTACAAACACCAGCATGAAAAATTCAAACAAGGCTAAAGTAATTTGGCAACAGGTGGCATAACTCACAAATTCGGTTATAATACAGCCAATAACGTGACATTAACAAGAGTATCTAACTTCATGGAATGCATGCCAAAATTGCCAGGTAATTAACTACCGATGCTGAAATCATAATGAATAACTTGTCAACATCAGGTGTCAGCATTTATTTATTTTAAAAGTTGTTTCTTAAATTACTGTTTACTGAAGTATTATTTGCACAATCTGCACAGTGCACAGGACATGTTAGTCTCCCGAGCCAACTCCAAGTCCATCAGACAACTTATAGTAGGTGAACCAGTGCTTTATAAATCTGGATGAATGTCAACATGGCGCCACCTTTTCGAATTATTACCAGCTAAAACTGCTCTTCTTAAAGGCAGAAAAACTTAAAACTTCTAATAAAATATGAAACACACAAACTGCATTGCAGAATTGCACTGAACCTATACAGATCACAAGAAGAAACAGAACAAGTAATTAAACTGAAGTGGGAAAAACGGAGGAGGAGCAGAATGATGTTCCCGCTTCCCGTTATCTTTTTTGGTTAACATCTGGCATTGGCTGACTAAGACACTACCCTACTCCTGTTCATTGTGCCGTCTGGTGAATGGTCCATGAAACTGAAAAATACAGAGGACAGACAGGATTTTTTGGCATTTAGCTGGATGCTGTTCTTGCATGACGGAGATCTTTCCAGTTACAAATTTTTGCAGTGTTTTTCTGGCAGCTCTATGGGCGGACACTGTCTTATTGTGTCAGTTTGTCAGACTGCTGTTTGAATGGCGAGTGCGGAGATATGGCGTGAAGAAAAATACTTTGACTGTTGATCTTATCATGTTGGAAGATAACTGTGACTGAGACAACGTGAAAAACCATCCCCAAACTGCCGAAGTCGGTTTTTTGAAAACCAAACTGTGGAAACTGGGTTTTCGGTTTTTGAATTTTGAGGTCAGTCCAGTTTGGTTTTTAGAAAACTGATATTTGACATTTTCATCGGGTTCCGCACATGGCTATTTTAAAACATTTATCAGTCAAAGGTAATATAAGCTGTTAGGATAGATTTCACCCTTGGTGGCTAATGTGTTAAACTTGTCCTTTTTAAGCTGCATTGCACTACTATCTGTGACTGATATTTTAGGCAGTTTATGTGTTTGACAGTAACGAGGAAATATTTGTCCATGTAATGCAAATTAAAATTTGTGGCAGCGAATTGAACAGTAAAACCTTGCGTGAAATTGCTGTAATTACTAACACACACACACACACCTTTTCCCAGTAAATCTGGGTTAGCTAACTAGCTAGCTGCCATGACTGTAGTGTATAAGATTTTGGTGCAAAGTTTATGTGGCCAGATGCCCTCTGTCATCATCCAGCATGAATGACTCACTTCACCTCATCCTTGTTTCATCCTCCAAGTGACTGCTGAAGGGTTGTCAGTCCGTTATGGCAGCTCTGTGACTTTGATGCACCGAATGCTAAATTACTAAGTAAGAAGATAGTTACTTTTTCGTGTAAAAGTGTCTGCACGGGACGGCACCGTCTTACCTTGCCAATGAGCTCCAGCATCCAGCCGATTTAGAGGCCCGGAGATGGCTGCGCTCCACCTCCTCCTCATCGTTGACTGTCCGTCGTACACAGCTGTCCACCATCGGCAATCGGGCCTTCCCTGTTGCCGCCGCTCGCACCTGGAACAGTCTGCCTCAGCACATCACGTCCGCACCCTCTATGCCTGTTTACCGAGGACACTTGAAGGCTTTTCTCTTCAGGTGTTCCTTTCCATGAATCGTTACCTCAACTTTTGTAGTGCCTGTGCAGTGACTGTCGTCATTTGTGAACACTTAAAGCATTCTTTTTACTTACTTACTTACTTACTTACTTCATTGGGATGATGATTAACTGGAGTTAGTCCTCCGCGCTGCTGAGGCTGCAGGGTATCAGATTGAACTAATTGGATGGTTGGATGATTATAAGTAATGTTTTCTTTCTTCAAACAATATCTCAGGAAGTACAATAGATCTGAAGTTGAAACTTTGCCTGTTGGTAGAGTAGGGTGGGAGGCTAATGCCCATTGTCTCCATTCCAACATCTGGATGCTGTCTAAGCTGTGCTGAGGACCCCAGTGATGAATGCACCCTGCTCGTCTTGCAGTGATGATGGTGAGAACGTTGATGATGTTTATTGTGTCAGAGACGAGTTGCTGTCAGCAATGCAGAGATTTCTCACCGCCGTCAAGACGCTGCTGAATGCATTCATGACACACCAACAGGCATCAAGCAACAGAGTCAAGCTGGAACAGCAGCTGGCGTATCTGACTGAGGCGGAGTCAACTGATGCATCTCATCCTGTTCATACTCTAGTTGGCAGGTTAGCTATCAGTTGAGAATAAACAATTTTAGCTGCATTGAACTGACTGTGATTTATACATGTCGTGCAACAGTATGGTGTTAGTTGGACGTGATGAATTGCACATGGCTTGTAACAAATCCTGTTCTTGTAGTCGCCAAAGGTTTTCTTTGCTTGGCATAGTCTTTGGTGACTGGACAAAATTGACTCGTTAAACAAAAATGTGCGTAGTGGTGGTAATGTGCAACACTTAAATACCACGTGTCAAACTTGCAGTGTTCAGTTCTGACACTCTTATTTAGATGCAGATAATATTTTCAGAAGCCTGTATTTTTGCTGCTTTTTTGTGGAAAGTAATACGTAGTTGTGACAAAGTGAAGATCATTTATTGCTTGTTTTTTATTCATAATTTTGCCACCTTATCTACTTTCCAAAAGCAGTGTTTGTGACTGTGACGTTTTGATATTTAGTTTGAATGATGATTGTATGATGCTGTAGTCTCAAACGATATAAGGTGATGATTAAGCTCAATATACTGGATACGTATCACAGCTTGTATTGTACCTTTCACCTAAGTGCCACTAATTGTGTAACTTAGTTTCTGTTCTGTGTTATTAACAGATACAAAGAATATTTGGAAGCAAAAGAGCAGAAAATTGAGATGATGAAGGCAATAGATGATAAATTGAATGAATGTGAAAGATTCAACAAAGCCCACGAGGTAGAATGCAGCATCCGTACCATTTCTGTTTGTTACTTTTCGGGAAGTCCACTTAACGTTCGGTCGCTGCAGCCAGTTGTGAATGTACTGCTGCAATGGGTTTATCTTGATATTTGAGATGCAGTTGTTTGTTTTGTCAGTTTGCAGTTGATGTCGTTCGTGGTCCAAAGCTACAGAAAATGAGTGCTGAGATTAGCAAGCCTGTGTCACTGACTGCATTGTCAAGCTTTGCTCCAGTCATTGAGTTTCTGCAAGGTGCAGGCCAGAGCCATCTCGTTTCACAGGTAGGTTGTCATACAGGTAATTTTTCTAGCAGGTAACTTATCTCAGTCACAGGTTATTGTCCTACGTATGGCTGATGCGGCTGATAAGGAAATATGTTACCACAGCTGTAAGGGGTTTACTACTTTAGTTCACTGGCTTTGTATTGGAAATGATATTCACAGAAAATGTGTAATATTTGTTCTTCTCTTCAGTTCTTATATGCTGTTGATTTAGCGATATGAAGTGCAGCCGCCCCCGAAAAAGTCCCTGTTTCAACATTCTCAGGGTTTACTTTTTGGCAACCGTCCTCACCTGCAGTTAAATTGGCAAAAATGAAAATCGAATGCAGTTGATGTTTGTAATTACAGGCACACAATTCCAGTATTTATGCTCAGAGTCCTTGCATTTTTTTGCTGTTTAGCCATGGAGTTTTTTGTAGGGCGTTATCATCATGTGAATTAACTGGCGATGATGAAAGCTTAAGTTGAAAACTAAAACTGGATGTACCGTACCAAGATCAGCTACAGACTGCCAAGACCCAGAGTGCAGAACCAAGACCAATTCCAAGATCGTGGACTTCAAGACCAAGCTAAGACCAAGCTCTTTGAGAGCCAGACTAAGACCAAACTGCAGTTTTTGGTCTCGAGATGAAGACCAAGGTCTTCATCGTCATCATCATCATCATAGTATGCTTGTAGTACGCAGATTACAGTTACAGATTACATCATCATCATCATAGCATGCTTGTAGTGTGCAGATTACAGTTAAAACAGGTCATCATGCAGTATAAAAGTCACAGACAAAACAGATAATAAAAGCAAAACTAGTTAAAAGCATGATTAAAAAATGAGTCTTTAAATGTTGAGACCAGATCCGTGGAAGACAGCAGCTGTCTGACTTTCTGAATGTAATGTGATATCTGGTATACACCAGCCAAGCAACAACCAGTCTGTCCATGAGGACATGCTGCAAATACAGCTGACTGTCTGTGCTTTATACATTGTCATGCTTGTGTAGAGTGAACAGTCATGTCAGGACCTGCAGTCTGCCATCCAGCAGCACCAGATTCTGACTAAAGGCTGTCTGGATGTACTGCATAAATATGCTACCATCATCGCTCATGTATGTTTATCATAATAGCCGTATGTATGAGTTAAAATAGTTTGTTTTAGATCTTTTATGCTAATGACAGCTGTGAAGCGGCTTTTCATTTCAGCTTTTCACTCTTCATACATCTATGGGAAAGCTTTTTAGGTGACGCCATGCAAGTAATGCTGCGGGGCATGTTACTTCGTCAGAAGTGAAAATTTTGAGTGATCTGAAAAAAACAAATGGGCAGATATGCAGATATGTTGTTGAAGTACCATTCAGTCAAAGCTGACCCAGATCAAGTGACTCTTAAAGCACTTACAGAAAACCGATAGATGCATGTATGAATACAAGTCTCGAGGAATCTGATATGTTAAATGTTGGAATTTGCATACTGATACTGGTTATTAATGATCATTTGCCAGCCGGTGTACAGTGTAACGTATATTTTAGTAAAATAAGACGATATACAAGACATTGCTTGCGGATGTGGACTGCTTGTGCTTTTGTGCATATGTGTTTCTGTATATTAGCATCCACGTTCAGTTGAGAAGAAAAATCGCTGCAACAAGTGGCAACAGTGGTTGCGGGATCTCATCTGTGATTTCACTGCAACTCGGTTATTTACTTATTTATGCTTTTTTTGCATTGTTGTTCTTTGTTACTCTAATTGTCGGTCAGTATTTACATTATTAGGCTTAACACTATGCATATGCATGCACACTTGCGATTCTTCACTGTCACAGTGAATGACGTGTTTAAACCATATAATAATAATAGTAATAATATCTAACATTGACATGAAGTTACTAAATTTTTAACCTTTGTGTAGCTTATGTTGTTGATATGAAAAATAAGTAAAAACAGTCGTATTGTGCTGTGCTGTGAAACTAAAAGTGAAACTGGTCTAACACAGTTAATAGTTGGTAAGTCTTTGTGGTATGGTTACATTGCATGGATCAACTGAGTTAGAGAATTCTGTTCATATTGAACTTAACAATATACGATTATCGAATACTGTTTCAAAGAGCAGTGCGGACGCAAGTTTACTGCTTCGATGTACAATACAATTGAACAGCTAAATAAAATATTAACTTCTTTGCGATTAACTCCTTTTAACTGATTGCGGCTGTGCGGCATCGCGCGGTTTAATGCTTGCGATAGCATGCGGGTTTCTTGTTTAGCTTCCAGCAGTCATTGTAGCCAAAAACTCGAGGACTTGTTTACAGATCACTGAATGTCACTGTGATTACTGCTTAAATGTTAATTATGCATAAAAATGCTGTATGTGTAAGAGTGCTTTATAATGTTAGTTTATTACAGTATTTGGGTATAAAGCATTTCATTAAATTACATGTGATATAACTTTGGAATATGCTTAGTGAAATTTCCTGAATCTTTGAAAATCTGTCCATGAATTTTCCATGAATGTGGGCATGTTTTCAAAAATGTCACATTTTTTGTGTATTATGTCAGTCCGTAGTCATTGGATGGTTCACAGGATAACAGCTAAGGTGCACAGTCTGTTTTATATTCAGCATCAGTAAGATTCATTTCAGTCTCGTCATCAGGTATGGATTTCTGAGAGCAAAGGTGTTGTGCTTGCATTGTGCAGAAATGTGTATTGTGATGGTGTTTGTAGGGTGCAGCGGATAACAGCCGAGATGCATAGTCTGTACTCCGTATCCAGCATCAGTCAGAGTCATTCGGCTCACATTGTCAACATTGAACGTCGGTTACAGTCAGCCATGCTTGACGGCAACCTGCATCTTCACAAAGTATGATTGTTTAACTACCAGCCAAGTAGTTATGCTTTCTGCTGTGTCACTTTACTTATTTTACTGCCATATTTTACGACGTGAACTGGACCATGTATCTTGTCAGTTTTTTAGGCAGCATTACTGAAAGCAATAATGCCATTTATTAAGTGAGTAAGTAAGAGTATTTACAAAGCACACATAAAGCTAAAGTCACAGTGCATTGCGCTGCAGTCTATTCAAAGAGAAACGTTTTCAGTTGGCATTTGAAGTTGTAGCCAATGTCAGAAAGTCGCAGGTGAGATGGCGGCTGTTCCACAGACACGGTCTGTTTGACAAATGTTCCCATACCATGATCCATCTGTATGTCTGTCTGTATGTCTATCACACTCATGCACCCTGCTAAGGCTGTTGGTTGGAATGAGATGCCATTGGGTAGGAACACTTGTGTGGTCTCAAATAACATTACATTAGACAGGGGCTCCGGTCCCCCCCCCACAGGAATGGAAGATTTGGGGGTCAGAACCCCCAGTTCTCAATGATGCTGCCTGTTGCCAAATTACTTTGGCCTTTGTTATGTTTATGCATGGTTATTATCTCCGCCAAATGAACAAAGTGAATGGCAGAGATACTGTTTTCGTTCGATATGTGTCTTTGTGTGTGTGTGTGTCTGTCTGTGCACAGCCTAGCGGTCAATCAAACCAGTTTAAAACGGTTAAAGCTACGGACTTCAAATTTGACAAGCGTGTTCCCCAGGGACAGTTCGGACATAACCCCTTAAAATTACTGTTCTGTAGAAATTCACTTGGCAGAGATATGCACTCTCACGAGCGCCTTCTGGTTTTTACTGTGCTCAAGAGATTTTCTTAATCTCTTAATGTAGCTGATTGATTGTGTGTGATTGACATTTACTGTTAATTCAGATCCAGTTGCGGTATGGGATCCTTTTCATTTGTTATTAGATGATAGTTTGAATGTGTACTGATCTGTGGTGTTCAGCTGGTAGAATTGAGTGGTGCCAACAATTCAGAAACAGCAGCAATGCAGCTACAGAGCAGCATGGCGGCCATCACTCAGTTTGTGAAAGGTTAAAAATTTTTCATTGTAATCTCACCTGATCTTACCTGAAACACATGTAAAGTGCTGAATATCACACACACACAACCATTTCAGTCACTATTTTCCAGCTTTGCCTGGCTCGCTGGTTGCCTCTTAGAGTTTGAAGCAGATTTATACAAACTTCACCGATGTTATCGATGCACTGATAATGTTGGTTTGCACGTAATACTAATTGTAATGTATAAATATTTTACACATTGTGATGGTACTGATGTAAGGTTGAACAATTCAGATTTGAGTTTAGATTTAGAAGTGTCAAAATTATTACCAGGTTTAATGCTAATGAATAGTAAGTTTCTTTTCATAGTATATGATATTTAAATTCTGACTCATTTCAATAAGTGTCACGTACTATTAAACGTATTTCCTGTTAACACCAGCAGCAGCTGACGGTTTTATTTTGTGTACCATATACAGAGTGTTCCAAAAAAGTGGAACCCCGGTTTTAATTTTTGCGATAACTTCCCTAAATGTACACTGATTTTAACCATTTTTTACTGTTACAAGAAGAAATGTATGACGTGTAGAAGTAAAATTATGCCTGCGCTCTCACCTTTATTCTGTAACCCCCTACCTAGCAAAACACACTGCTACTAATATCGATGCTACATTTTCAAACGTGTGACATTTTAAAGTTTACTCAAAACATTGTAGTACTTATTCCTCACTTGCTTACTTACTCACAGCAATGCTTTGTGACGACACTATTACGTCATATTGTGTTTATGCGTAATGATTTCTGTTTTAATGGTTTTAGTCGTTTTATGTGGTTTAATATGGGCAGAATAATGAAGGATGATCGCTGTTTGATTGTGTCGAGTTTGATGACTAAATAATGGCGATGTTGTTAAATAACGTAACATGAAACATGATTATTGGATCATTTTATTATCAAATACGTTAAGTTTTGTCGTGACTACGTCAATTTGCAGCTTGTGTGACAACCTACCAATACATCAACAAGTGTGGGTACTGTACTGAATATTGTTTATATTGGAAAAATGAGCAGTTTGTCAAGTGCTATATTTAAGTTATAAAAATTTCTTTTTTATAACCTCGGTATAAGTCGCCAGCTATTATTTTTAGGCAAAATTTGATCCCGAATTTTGTGACTTGTGTGCGAGTATATATTTAGAAGTGATGCTTTACTTGAGCTGTTGTGTGTGTGTGTGTAGAGCAAAGTTTTCATGGAGCGATGTCTGTAGCCAGTGTTGTTGTGATGGAACTGTGCACTGTGACGCATCGCTATCTTGACATTGAAGCAGCCGTTGCTGGTTTGTATGCCGTCTTTTTTCTCCGAAGAAGTTCATCACAGATTATCAGTAGTTTTGATCTTTGAGTCTGTCTGACTAGGCTAAATGTTGTTTCAGTGTCAGGTTCATTTATAACAGTTGATTTCTGTTTTAATGGTTTTAGTCGTTTTATGTGGTTTAATACGGGCAGAATATATTTAGATGTCGACTGAGTTTTGTGCACGTGTGTGTGAGTGGTTGAGTATGTGATGCCCCAGAATTACCTACACAGTTTATGTGGCAATTTCTCTTGCAGTTGACAGAATTCGTCTGAGTGAGCCACAGTCGCCGGGAACTGCCTGGTTCCTTGATCAGCTGATATCTGCCAGCACAGTCATTAAGCTACTCTTTGATCTGCTCAGTGACTCCAGTATTGTAAGTGGTAGTGTGTTTTTTTTTAATTTTTTAGCCACTTTGCTCCAGAGTCTTTGCCACTAGGGATATAATTTAAGACAACTAAGATATTTTAGGTAATGGGCAGGAGTGTAGAAAGCCTGCAGAAGAATGGACATGCATTGTGTTATTGTTTTCATTACTACTCGGAGTGTTGATGTAGTGTTGATGTGTGATGTAAGACGCTAATTACGTCTAAGTTTAGTTTTTGCATGCAGAACCAAATACTGTTGGTACGTGTGGCCACATGTTCCAGAGCTCGAATAAGTTACTGTTGTTAGGTGAGTCCAGCCCAGATGTACAATTCTCTTATTTGTGTGATATCGTATATAGTAAATTTCACTCATTGCTGGTTGCTAAGTATGGCACTGTTACAGTACATGCTGGAATATATTATTTTATACTTGTGCAATTTTGATGTTGGTTTTGACTTTCTGTAGTAATTTGTAGAACCGTGTTGGCTGTCCCTTTTTACTCATGCTGCCCATAAAGTGAATAAACATGTTTATATGTGCTTGACTGCTTCAGACTGACCACGTTCAGCATGTGGACACAGTTGGCTATGTACAAGTCCTTGCTGCTACTCACACTCTCTGCCTTTCACTTCAGGTATTAACTCACAAATGGAATTTTTTCACCTGATTTTCTGTTGAAGACTGAGTTTGCATCAATTCTTACATTTGTTGTCTCCAAATGCAGCTTAAAGGTAAAGGTAAAGGTCGGGTACTTGCTATAGCGCTGCTTATATGAGTCAGACTTGTGACCAGAAGTGCTTTAAAATCTCGGAAGTGGCAACTGATTGGCATGAGCTAGTGATACCGTGGCGCATTATGCGGCCATCCGTTGCCCGCACTAGCAAACAATTGGACCCGCGGTGCAGCACAAAGACATACCACCGCCCCAATCAGCCACACTAAGCCTTCACCCCGTAGCTCGTAAGCTACTACTCATTTCCCGTACAGCGAAGGGTAGGAGGCTGAGTTGACCTGGGCACACCGTAAGTTAGCAACTTGCTCAAGGTTGCTTGCAAATGGCCTGCAGTGAGATTCGAACCCGCAACCTGAAAGTTACGAGTCCGATACTCTAACCACTAGACCACTTATACCTTAGTATGTCACACATTTCCACTGCTGGTTTACCGATTCAGTAATTTGACACTGTTGTTTGGGTGTCACAAAGGGTATTTGGCTGTAAAAGTCCCGCTTAAACAGTTCCAAAGGTCGCTTCTTGCAGAGCAGAGCCGGCCTAACTTGGAGTAACTCCGTAAAAATTGGCTGATTAAACAAAATTGAAAGTAGTGATAGTAGCAGTAGCAGTACTGCTTTAGTAAGTAGATTTTTTGTGAAGATCATCTAGGAAATACTGTTAGTATGTGTGGTATCATTTCAAGTGCCAAGACGATCACATGCACTCGCTGCTGAAGGAACTGCATTGGCTGCCGGTGTAGCAGCGCATCTGCTACGAGCTGGCCGTACTGACGTTCAAGATATGGCATATGTCAGCACCGGCGTATCTCAGTCAGCATATCAGGGCACACAGCGGAACTCGGTCACTGCGTTCATTGGCCGTTCTGCTTCTCAGTATGCCCTTCAGACGGACTAGCATCAGCAAACAATTTTTAGCTGCGCTGCGCCTGCAACTTGGAACTCTCTGCCTCCTGCTGTCGTCAACTGTGACACTCTCTCTGTATTCAAATCTAGGCTAAAAACTCACCTGTTCAATATTGCATATAGCTAGCTTACCTGTTCCGCCAGTGCCTCTGAAGCTACGGCACTATGGCACTCTACATATGTTTTATTATTGTTATTATTATTATTAATCTGCTAATTTTGTTTACCTGTTACTGATTATGAATAATACAGCTTTGTAATTGTCGTGATTGCTGCAGGATTTGAACTTCAACTTTCAGACTGTGATATTACCAGAAGCACTGACGGCATTCCAAGCTGAAGAACCGTCTGTTCTAAGCATTGTTAACGATCTGGATGGATTACTGTCGTGGGTCGGCACTCCGCTGGACAACATTATTGAAATGCTGGAGCAGTTAGTTGTGAATGCAACATCATTGGGTGGAGCGGCTTTTACTATGTCTGTGAGTAGCTTGTACATAAATATTACTTGGGTGTAGTTATTGACATATTTATGTGAGTTTTATTGTTGTCTGAATGTTAAGGGGTTCGACCGCCAGCCATTTCTCTGTCAGGTAAAGGCTCTGGCCAGCTTGTTTATACACTTTTGCCTTTGGAACCAAGTAGTATCATTTGGTACTGGTGAAAGGGTGAGGACATTGTGCAGCTGGGAAGATAACTGTAGGATCTGGCAAAAAGTAACAAACAGCTTACCACCGTGTTTGTGCTGAAGTACTGTACCAGCCATAAGGATGCACTGTTGGTGGTGTGCAGCTGGGAAAGTGACTGTAAGTCTGGTATACTGTAGTGACAGCTTACTGTGGGGTTTATAGCTTGTGTCATTTGTGAGCTGACTCCTTCAGACTGGGATTTGTTTAGAACTCTACACTCAATATATATCATTGGTGGGACTACCTTTAACTGTAGTTTAGACAGCAGCTGCAAATGCTCCTCTGTATCAGTTTTGAATTCAGTTGTGAATGTAATAAACATTAATTGTTATACTTTTCACTTTGTTCTTTGCAGAATGGTATTAAATAAGTTTAAAGTTTTATGTGGTATATTTAATGTGGTTTGCAGACTTCTGATGAACAGCTGGTGTTTTCATTGAAGAGGTTACGTTTTAGGTTTGTCAATTTTGTTGTTTATGCATTTCAGTATGCAGTTACGACTTTATTGAACTAAGATATGCGGATATGTACCAGGTAGTTGAAAGATAATTATTATGCAATACATATATTGTTATGCTGTGAAACGCCACATCCTACAGGTGATTCGTGTTAAATTCATTCTAATGAAACTGACTTCAATCATTCCTAAAGTTCACTTTTCTGGATCCTACATAACCTTAAATATCTGTGGAAAAGTTGGCCAGTTATAACAAATGTAGTATTATTAGTAGAGCAGTAGTATTAGTAGTCGTGGTAGCGGTAGTGGTAGTGGCAGTGGTATTTGTAGTGGAGTGGCAGTAAAACTGATGAATTCTATGATTGCAGATTTGAGCAGCTGTATGAGGCAAATGTTGAGTCGTCAGAGATGACACCAGGTCAAATGTTACTGATGGGTTTTGCTGGCATGTTCTCAAGACTTGATGCTGACTTCACGGCACTAGTCAGTGCTGCTGCTGCTGTCCAGATTACTGACAAGTACAAGAAGGCAGACCTAGTTCGTGAAGCTTCAATGTTGCAGGTATCAGTAATCAGTACAAACTGTTTTGACTGAAATATTATTGTGGTATTTGTGTATTTATGTTCGGTTTTAT
>Ga0209679_1000550_pt1 | contig 13897 bp, 12 predicted proteins | sample WorMetHEROISLAND_4_FD_187408 | JGI IMG/M metagenome (GOLD analysis project Ga0209679, IMG submission 187408) | Marine gutless worms symbiont microbial communities from Max Planck institute for Marine Microbiology, Germany - Olavius sp. 2 HERON... ...
ATTTAATCAAATAAACTAAATAATAATAATAATCTTGTCACTCTTTAACAACTACGCTGCACAGTGCACACGACGGCCGGCCGGCTTGGGCTGCGACGGCGGACTTCATCACTCTGTTGCTGAAACTGACCTTGACCTTTGACCTTTAGACTTCAGATTTGCTCCACTAGTTACTCTTGTCTAGCATCATTTTCCCATTAAAAGTTTCCCACTAGAAGTTTCGACGGTCTTCCTATTTTGAGAATATTGGAGGCACGGGAGGGACGGACAGACAGATAGATAGACAGACAGACGGGGCACAACGCTTAATGCGGCCCTCTAGGGAGGGCCGCATAACAAAAAAACACAAGAATAAATACATAATGTAACGTACTATAACACAGGACAGTAAATCGGACTCAAGTGCTGCATAAATTTATGTAATTTTATCTGACTTTGTAAAATATTTCATTGTTACTCCAGTTTGTAATTGTAGTTAATAGACCCTATGAACCACAGAGAACAGTGGAATCAATCTCAGTCACAATTACAATAGTGGCCAAAGTAATTTTGGCAAAAGGCGTTATCGCATAATTAGTACTCCCTGTGTATTGTGCCACGATAAGATGCATTTTCAGAACTTGCCCCGCTTTGACTTTCCATAGCCATGAAACCCAAAGCAATCACCCCTTTTCTGTCAACATCATAACAAGGATACCAGTATGGTTTTGGTTACTAATTACGTGTAGGACATTGGTCGGTTTCTCAAAGATGCTACTCTATACTCTCTCGAGACTGCTGAGACTACAAGTTTGAGTCCTGGTGAGGTGAATTCCATCCAAGCTGCTGAGACTACTAATTCGAGTTCTGGTGAGGAGAACTCCGTTCAGGCCGCTGAGATTACAACTTTTGAGTTCTGCCAAGGTGAATTCCTTCCAGGATGCTGGGATCACAAGCTCCAGTTCTGCTGAGGTGAATTCCGTCCAGACCACGTTGACTACAAGTTTGAGTTATTCAAGTTCGACTTCTGGTGAGGTGAACTGCATCCAGACTGCTGAAACTGCTGTTGATTATGCTACTAAGAATATTGGTGTTAGTGTTAAACCTACACCTAACACCAGTAGTCGTAGAATTCGCGACAAAAGAAATTTTGGTGCATTTTTGCTTCATTGAAGTGTCTCAGCTGCCACGACACTTATATGCTGCACACAGTGATGAGGTGGAAGTAGCACAGCTGATGGCTTGTAGTGATCGCAACAGAAGAGCTGCGTTGCTGATGAAATTACGCAACATGGGTGATCATAGAAACAACTTGAATGCTGTTAAGAATGGCTCAGGGTCTCTGCATGTTGCATACAGACCTTTGCATGAACTGTCAGCATGTGCAAATATTTATGTTCCTTGACTGCAACGGGTGGTATAGACGAGAGCAATTATGGCACCATGTTAAGCGATGTAATGTGGCACTATGTGACGGCTCTGGAAGTGTAAGGCGACCACTGAGAGCAGATCAATTACTGAGTAATTCATCACAGGAAATGGCAACATTTCTCAATGGCATGCACATCGGTGCAGTTTACATGGCGATAAAAGATAACACACTTATTCATGACCTGACACGAATGCTGATGTCAAAAGTTATCAACAGCAGTAACCATGTCAACTACGTGAGAGGACATGTTAGAAATCTTGGCAGAGTACTGCTTTAAGTATGAAAGGCAGTGCCAGAGCTGAAATTTGCCACTGTGCAAGATATGATAGCACCACAACATTTTGGAACAATTGTTTCAGCAGTTAAAACAATATCCGGATTTGACACAGATTCGTATTCACCATCCACAGGTGTTAATGTGGGTCACGATCTGAGCTTTTGCGCAGGTATGGTGAAAACAACTGCATTAATGTCAGGAGATGTGACACGTGGTGGAATGGCTGAGAATTTTGAATCGGTCATGAGATCACGTTGGAAGTATGAGATTGCAGGTGGAGCTCGATGAGAGCTGCAGAAATGTAGTTTCAATCAGGACACGGAACCATACGTCGATAGCGATGATGAAGTACTGAGAAGAAAGGTGCCGAATATTCCGTTGGTTTGGGAACGTGCACTTGCTCATGTCCTCACCTCCACCCGGTTAATCATTGTAACTTCTTCCTTGACTATTTGGTGCCTTCTATAGTCGGTTTCACACGCAAACACATTGCTGCTGCCCTCTAGCGAACTACTCAGAGGTATGTGAGGAATGTTAGCCTCGGTCTGTCGCCGGGCTGGGCATGGCAGCAAGTGACGTCTGCAGTGCAGCCGTGACATCGACCAGCTGCTGCAGCCGTCGCATCCAGGCACCAAGCCAAACTTCACCGTCTTGTAGCAGCGTGCATACAGAGTTTTCAGCGTTGATTTTGATTCATTTTGTGACTTTTTATATTATCGTTTTCGCTGTAAATGGCATCAACAGTACCTAGTACTTGTAGCAGTAGAGCGAGTTTTGTGCGTAGACGTCTAACGACTGCTGATGTGTTGGCTGAAATCTTCAACGATTCTCACAGCGCTGAATCAGCTGATGACAGTGATTGTGATGCGGTCCTATTTGACAGCCGTGATGAATCACAAAGTGAAACAAGTGGAGATTCTGATGAAGAGGTAGCACAAGTGCCACCAGCCAAAAAAAGTAGAGGTAAGGCAGCGTCTCAGCAGCAGCCAGTATTCACGTGGAAAGATGCACCCACTCAGCCACAAGTTTGTAGGACTTAAGTAGACCAGGCTTTACCTAGGCCTGGATAAAAATGTGTGCTTGACACAAAGCAAACATGTTGTACTGTGAGCATGGCATGAAATAAGTTTGGTCTAAAAATAGTCATGCATTGTTTGCTGTTGCACCTTACTGCCATACATTAGCCGGCAACACATACACCATGCCGTCGTAAATTTCGATAATGTAAGTGTTCAGAGAGACCCTTGCATCGTATGACCTAGAGCATCATGTGCTTCTTTGTTGGCCTGTAATGTATAAAGTCGATTCCCCATAGTACGTAGTCATTTGCACACACCAACGTAGAGTCATCAGAAGGTATCGCGTTGTCGCCATCGTCGTCGGGAGTTTGGTGTTGGCGCTGTTAACGATGGTCGCCGTCTTGTTATTATAACACGTATAATAAAGTATACAAGATATTACCTGACTTACGCCAGTCTTACACTTGGTGGAGAATACGGGCAATTGATTATTGATGATTAAATAATTGAGCATTTCAGGCTCGTGTTCTATTACGATATACAACGATTTACAGCATCAGACTGTGTACGTGATTAGTGTTTAGGCATACATCAGCTATCATATAGTATTAGTGTGTGTTATCTCTTCATCGAGTTCACTATGTCTGCCAATAACAAATTTGCTTATATTTTACTAAAACGTGGACTGACGTGCTTATTGGAAAACAAACCACTACCATCGCAAAGAGCTAATTGTCGACAGGAGCAACGAATTTGTCACGTGTTTAACACATCCATTTCTTTCAAAACTCGAAGCCAAATGCTTTCTACCACTCACACCTTACAACACCAGAGGAAGTAAAGACTGCATGTGCATTGCAAACAACTGGGATTCAGAAACAGATGCAGACAACTGCAAAGTGCGGAAAGTGCTGTACAACTTTGAAATGAAGTCAGATGGAATCGTAGAAGATCACGCATATATTGGAAAAAGCGGATCAGCTTGTTTCCAACAAGGTGGAGGAGTGTTTGTTGTTGTGAAAGCAGGAGGAACTGACAAATCAATTGCATTCAACAAAGTCGTCATTGCGGCTGGAAAAGGAGTACCTTTTTGGACTCTTTTACTTATAATCTCTGCATTCCTGCCACGTTGCATACCATTTGAAGAGTTTGACCTCAGCAATTACACTACATACAACAACAGCTACAATGCAACCTTTTTGCAAAACTAAAATGTCAACAACTCGCTACCATATCCAGGAGGTAATCATTCTTTGGGATCGGTACAATGATGACGACATTGTTATGCATCATGTTATTATTAGGGTTTTCTTATGTTGGCTGCGTTCTTTCTCACTTATATAGATCATTCGGAGTGATCTATGTAAAACGCTTAGATCAATTGGTGAAACTCCCACTACACAATACTCCGTCTTGTATCTATTGTGACGTTGACGAGGACAGAGTCGTCAACTAGTAGTACCACAGAGTCGTCGTTACTATTGTATTACATGCGTATTATGACATATTTTCGAGTTGTTACTCTAGGTCACAGACGTAAGAGGTCGCAGCATTGCGGTATTATCATTACTCTACGAATGATCGCAACAGCCTTCTCTCGTTTACTAACCCAATTCAGGATGTTGAAGTGGACTGTATTTTATGTCCACATTGGTATTTGTTCAGAACGTATATTTTGGAGTGCCATTTGCACTGAACATCTCTAACTTTACGTTGTTATCTTTTTGCTGTATGTGACGCAGGCACATTTGTAGAGTTGGGCAATGTGTCGCAGTGTTAACATCGTGTTAGAGTTACAGTGTTGTTTATAACAAATGCCGGAAGCTATCTACCTACAAGCGAGTGTGACTCTACCTCTGAACATACTGATCGTTTCTCTCTCTCTGGCTACTGTGGTCTCTTTATATTTAAATAATTTAATGTATAGCAACTGTGATACTACACTGTTTTATCTTTCATTGAAGACCTTTCTAAAAATTACATACGACTATAATTACATATTTTTTGACGATCGTGACGGTATGCCAGCACCTGCGGTTTACGTGCTGAACATTATGCAGATCTGTCGAGCAAGAAAACTGACGACGACTGGCTACAGTGTAGCAAATGTGACATATGCTTTCATGAGACTTGTGCAGAAAAATTTGCAGTTGTCCATATATGTACAGGCTGCTGACTTGACTGCTTCCACAGACAGCCGTGTTGTCGACATGAATACGGCTTTGCACCAGTGTGAATACGAACATACAGTGTGAATACTTTTGTTTAAACTTCAGTTTAAACAGCTTCCCACAGTAATGACAGTCATAAGGTCTTTTGTTGCTGTGTACATGACGTTTATGTGTCTGCAAGTCGCCGGATCGGCTGAAACTTTTGTTACACAGTGAACACTTGTACGGTTTGTCTCCCGTGTGGACTCTCATGTGAGTGTTTATGTTTAGACTGACTAAATGCCTTGTCACACAAGTGACATCTGTAGGGTTAGTAGGTAAAGGAAGAGTATAGAGTACACCGCCGCCGTCTCCGCGGGTCTCCGTGAGCGCCGACGTAAATCCGCTGCTGCTGCTGCTGCTGCGATATGATTAACGTTGGAATCGAAAGTGAAAAAATCACGATGCCCTGAAATTCTAGAACACAAAGAAAAATCGCGTGGCGACGACTCGCTCGCTGCCAGCAGTGTGTATGGGAGTATCTTCATTATAAAATGCCACGGCCAAAAGCGTTCCCGTCTCATTCTTGCTTCTGAGTCTGAGTCTATACGCAACGCACAGTACTGTTACAAACAACGACATGGATCAGTGTCGCTTTTCAACTGACACGGATACCTCCCTCTGGTCTGCTGACAATGAAGAACCAATCGTGATATCAGACGACAACGACGATGAAGTGTTTGCACTGGAAGGTAAAAACCAATATATTTGTTTTTAGCAATTATGGACACTTAGGCCTAATGAAAATTGGTGACCAAGCTTGTAGCGTAATGTAAATGACTGGCAAAGGATGTATTGTCCCGTTACGTTACGTTTTAAAAGTTCGTACTCTTACTTACTTACAAGAGTCGTTGATTATTTGCTGTTAAGTCGATTACGTCATAACATCACTACACAACAGTATTGAATGATGTGTGTGCGATTTTACGAGTGTGTTTCTTTTTCAGTCAATAACGACTGAAGTTGAAATATTTATCTTCTGCAAGTTTTGTAAAGTTGCGGCATTCATATATACAGGACGAATCTAGGGGGGGGGGAACTTCTTCCCTTTGGTTCCTTTTCGTTGAATAGAACTTTCACGTAATTTCATTATTTCTCAGTATACCCTCCACTTTTCAGTTACTAGTAATTATAAAATAACATTACCATCAAATTGGACATCATTTATATGATAAAACTGTATTTAAACATACATCTTCTATAGTTAGCTCCATGGAGGAGAGAGTATTCAGAGAATGCAAACCTTCGTCGGTGACGCACGTTACGGCATCGTTGGGGGGATTTAACCCTCCCTCCCGTGTCCCTCCTTTCAGTCTTGCCAAATCCTAGATTCGTCACTGTACTGTGCGAGGTTTACTCGCGTCGCTTTGGTATTATATCTTATATTACGATATGATGTTCAAGTTTTAATTTATATGATGAAGCCACATATACTGCGCAGGGTACCTCATACAGAAAGGAGGGATGGTGACTGGCGACACCACGCAGATTTTGGTTTTAAACCCAGCCAGAAATTTATATTTTGATCAAAATTATTAATTTTCACGACGAAATTGTTGTGACTTACTTTGACTTGTGAATCTCAATACTCGTAATAATAATATATACTTATAGTCCTGTAGGAGCGACGTACAGCTAGCAGGGCAGATTACGCAACACATTACTTACTTCACGTTGGCGACGTACAGCCAAGTGATGTGGGTTATGGCAATGTATCGTATCGTACTGTGAGCATGGTTGGCTCACTATACACACGCAATATGCAAGTATATTCAGTTGGTACATTTAGTTCGTATATTTCCATTTCGTACATATTTCTGTTTACAAGTACTTACGTATTTTATTTTCGTACAGAATTCCTCCTTACTGCGCTCTTGTGCCATCGGATGGCCAGGTTGAGCGCACGTGCCTTTCAGGCATTCTTTCACGGTGTTGTCCGCTTTGCAACACTACCAATATTTTTATTAACAGTATTAATCGCCTCTGGTCTGTCAACAAGTTCAGACCAATCCTTTTAGTTGCAGTAATAGCTGCAGCAGTTCGGCAACTGTTGCCAGTTATAAACAATCATTAATCATAATAGTAGACGGTTTAGCCGTCAGCCCGTCAGCCGAAGCTTCCCACGACATTGGGTCGACCTATAGTCTGCCGACGCAGACAGTTTCCAATCATCTGTGCAGTTAATCTGCACTTTGATTCGTATTATCCGCAGCTTCAGAACTCTCCGTTCCGGATTTCGCATTTCCGTCGCAGAGGAGCGAACTTTTGTCTGCTCATTTATGTGCAGTCCACACTTTTATTCACACCATGGTGCATGGTGAACGTCGTGACAGCAAATAATAGCTTTTACTTCGTCTCTCATACGTCTCATTTTCTGTATTACTCCATATATAACTCTATATATATGTCATCAGTTAATACTCTGTCAACAGTTCTTGGCCCGTAACTCGTCCATCTGTCGTCTCATCAGCAAGTTTATAACTTATTGCACTGTACGGGTGCCACGTATTATAGGCGGTCATGAACGGTTCATTACAATGTATCTCCATGCATCTGCTTTGAAATATCACTGTCGTACTACGACTGTGACCATAGGCACATTCATTAATCAGAGTACGTCCGTCCTTCAGACTTCTTGCCTGACTGATCCAGATTCTAGCGAATGTCACAGTTGGGTTAGTATATTGTGCGACACGCGGTTTTTCTGCATTGCGTCGCTGTTTCTGGTTTGTGTTCGCAGCGACGTATATCTGTTTTCATGATAGCTGTTTCTAGCCCAGAATGCAGCACTCCGTGCTGTCGGGGATGGCCAATTGCATTCATAACATGTCACGTTTAATCAGACGCAGTTCCATTTCACTTCCACTTACTGTTGACAATATAGAGTACATGGCTCCATTAGGTAATAGTGATCATTTATTACTTGATATAAGTTACAATATTTGTTTTTCTAGACATTGGGACTGCTGATAACCCGATTCAAATCAACAGTGACAGCAGCAGTCAAGGTTTCTCGTTATTATTACTATTGTAGGCTACTTGTAGTGTTCTCGGGTGAGTTTTGTGATTTTTCAGAGATCACGACACACAACGTACGATTTCTGAGCGATTTTTTATCATAGAGACTGTGCAGTATCCACTCTCAGTTATACATTGTGTACATAATCTCTATTATAGAGTACTAAATCTCCTGATTGTATTTCTAGCTTTTTTCCGTTGTATTATGATAACTGACTGTCCACAGTATAGGCAGGCATTCAACATACCATAAACTGATGCTGTTAATTAGATTTAAAGCAGTGGCGATTGTCGCTATGCTCTGGATGGATTAGCTGGTTGCTTAACACTGTCCTGTGTTCTTTGTGTGAACTGTAACGTGTCGATATGGATTGGAGCTAATTTAGTGACGACAAAGAATTGGTTCGCGCAGCTGAACTGCAGGAACGTTCCGTGACAGCACGGTACGATGCATTCCAGCGCCTGTGACTTCAAGTAAGATGCGTGTGTGCTTTTCTTATTGTGTAATACACATATATGTCCACAGTATAGGCAGACATTCAACACACCACAAATTGATGCTGTTAATTACGTTTAAAGCGGTGGCGATTGTCGCTATGCTCTGGACGGATTAGCTGGTTGCTTGACGCTGTCCTGCATTCATTGTGTGAACTACAACTGAAAACAACGTGTCAATAGAATGGATTACTGGAGCTCAGACGACGATGAATTGGTTCGCGCTAGCAAAGTTATTACCTGTGTGACGACCCAGTATGATCTGTGTGTGCTTCTCTTATCATGTGATGCGTTCGTATTTGGTACTGGGCGGGTCAATGAGCGTTTTTACACATTGCCGCTATCCTCTGGGTGGATAAGCTGGCTGTTTGACTGCACTGCATTCATTCTGTGAACCGCTGCTATGGACAGTGACTGGAGTTCATGCGATGACGAGGAGCTCATTCGAGCAGAACAGGCTGTAACGTCATCAAGTAAGATGCGTGTGTGCTTTTCTTATTGTGTAAAACATGTATGAGTAGCTAGCTACTGTAACATAGGCTGCTGGGCGGTTCAATGAGTGTTTTACCTGTGCGACGCTATGCTAGCGCGGTCTTTGCGACAGCGACGCGTCCGTCTGTCTGTGCCATTTTTGGACCACCCTGTATACAAGATAGTACGGTTGTTTTCGTGAGACTTAATCACCGCTTTATATTTGTTTTTCTAGACACTGGGACTGCTGATAACCCGATTCAAATCAACAGTGACAGCAGCAGTCAAGGTTTCTCGTTATTATTACTACTGTAGGCTACTTGTAGTGTTGTCGGGTGAGTTAAGTTGCTCAGCTCTGGTGGCAGAAAAAAGGTTTTGTACAAATTCACCACAACAACTTAATGATATCACAGACAGTGTTAATGATGGGGTTCCAAACTGGTTTTTGGCTCGTCCTATTTCATTAAATTTCTTGCCTGGTTCAAAGTTTTAAATTTGATGCAGGATTATTGGAAAGCACACATGACAACAACTCGCTACCATATTCCAGAAACCATCATTCTTTGGGATCAACTACTTACATATTTCACTTCATGATATCCTGTGGACATCGACCAACTGATGCTTTTGCCAAGCTTAAATGAGCCTGGTCTGAACTTCTTGGGACCTCATTACTTCATTCTCAAATTCATCATTAGTGGGAGGCAACAAACCATTTCGAACAAGGGCAATCATGTGGGCATACCTTTCCTTTTTGGCAACACAACAAAAATTTTCCCATTCCTTGGAGTGAGTGAGTCAGCAGTTTCTTAACGGCACATCAGCACATACAAGGCCATTCAGTGCCATAAATACGTTGTTATTAGTGTAAAACCAAGGCTATGAAGCTAAAATAAGAAGGAAATAACAGTGAACGTTAAAGACAACGGTAAAAATGAGTTTCTTTAATAAAAGCAATAATGTCACGATGGTCAACCACCGAAACAGAGGTTAAAGCCCAACAAACACTGATGAACGCAATTTCTATGAGTCTGCTGTAGTACGTTACACTTGAAGATGACTATCTGATGTTCTATTTAGTGACACTGGCTGCGACTCATTCACAGCTGACCCCCGTCTTGATTCCACCAAGTGCATTGCACGCTGTGATACACTCTATACGTAACGAATTTCGACACAGTCTTCCAAGGTATATGTTGACGAGCTCTCTGTTGCGTAATTACTATCAGATGTCGGATTTCTTGTTGGCTCGCTCCAGTAACAACATACTAATTACAGTGCGTTTGCCCTTGACAATGAGTCCAGTTCCCTTTGACCTATGGAAGATAGAGACCTTCCCGGTCCAGGTACCTGGTAATCAGAACATGTCTACAGCGCTAACATCGAAACCGTATGGTATTGCCATTGCTGAACGTTTCTCGAGAGTGTATATTGTATTTAACGACGCCCATGACGCTAACATCAAAAATGGGATGTTAGATGTGTCACTTGGGGGAGTTAATGTAGTCCCCCATTCATATAAATCATGTGTAATGGCACTGTTCTGTTACAATGTTGCTGACGTAAGAGAATTGTGTAGTTTTACGGTTCGCCGCCAGGTTGACTTGAATCTTGCCAATGCTATATAGCCCTACTACCGCGTCCCCTTTCAATTCAGCTGCAACCCCTAAGGCTCATGTGTAATACAGATGTATGAGTAAGTAGTTGATTCATATGTGGTACATCACGGTAACGTAGCCTGCTGGGCGGGTCAATGAGCGTTTTTACATGATAGTACGGATGCTTCCGTGAGACTTAATCACCGTTTTATATTTGTTTTTTAGACACTGGACAGTCTAGGACTGCTGACAACCCTATTGAAATATCTATCAGCAAGGTTTCTCGTTCTCAACATGAATAACTTATACGGCCATGCGGAATCACAGGAACTTCCGTGGGTGACTTCCGGTTCCTCTCCGATGAAGAGATCGCTTGGCTGAACCTGCTCTGAGTCTTCGGTCGTTTCACTCGAGCTGATATTTATTTCTTATTTATTTCTTTATTTATATGGGAAATATATAAGGAGAATGCACGTGTTGACAGCGTATGACGATGTTGGAGACGAAAACTAGTTTTGTGTTTTAGTAGTTTGATATTTGTACGGTAATTTGTACTGATATAAGTACTGGTATTGTACTATTGTCACCTGTTAGTGGCATGTTATTGCCCTTGGTGATTTTTTTCACACGTTTTAAAACTGTGAACATTAAATAAATAAATAAAATACAGAATTCACAATTGACTGTTGCGCCTGAATCACTGTATCATCGTCGTGTACTGCAGCTGCTGGATTGAAATTTCTTTCCCAAAATTACACCGAAGCCATCAGAGGCTTTACACACTTATTCTTTGCTCTATCATTGTCTACTGTGATCATTACCGTATGGCGTACATGTACATATTATATGGTTCTTATGCGACTTGTGTACGACATGATCGATTCACTGATCACATTGTGCAGGTGGAAATTTTCTGACAATTCATTTTTGTAGCATCATGAGCTACAATAGGCGCGTTCTATTACGATATACAACGATTTACAGCATCGGACTGTGTACGCGATTAGTTTTAGGCATACATCAGTTAACATACAGTATTAGTGTGTGATATATGTTTATGATGACTGCCAACAACAAATTTGCTTACATTTTATTAAAACGTGGACTGAGTCTGAGATACTTAATTAGCAAAATTAGACTCAATTCAGAGTGATCCTTTTATGGAAGCGAGTTGTTGCGACTATTTCCTTCAGAAAATTCTGGAATTTCACGACCCAAAAACTGCAACAGAATGCCAAATTTCAGGTCATTCATTAGTTCATTTGATACAGAATAGATGGATGAATAAATCTACTGCAGCATCTACTGTTGCTTGCAATCTGTGTATTGTGCACTGACAGAAAGTCGGTGTTTGGAATTCGCAGAGCTCGAATGCAGCAATGTAGAACAGAGGGAAAGTCAGCTAATGTGTATATGTAGGAGTGTAGTGTTAAAATAACACATAAAACTGCAGCACTGATGAAACAGTAGTATTATCCTTCGCTGTTATGGAGAAGATCTTGTTGCCTGAACAATGCATTTATCATCTCCCTGACCCACGCTTTGTTCTGAGGCACATGACTGCAATATATGTAATGAGTTACATTTTTACACAGCGTCCTTGCTGATATCGTTGTTCAGGTGAAGAGGTCCGCCCATCATCAAACAATTTGTTTTTTGGTTACTCACTAGTGACGATTATCGTTGCTTGTTGTTGCTTTGCGAACATATACGATGTTGACTGATCAATTAGCCTAAGTACATTTGTGTCCTAAAGTGGACGTGTTTTTTCACAGCTGCTGTGAAGTCGCGGTTTGACAATAATCGTGACTCGTAACGAAAGTTCAAGGTAGCGATCAGAAAGGCTTCAGCTTTACCGCGAAGCGGGTCAGTTGCCAAGGGAAGAAAGCAGCCGAAAGCCTATCGCTACGAGACTGAAGCCGCATTTCTGGACGTCGTATTAAAGGTGGAACCAACGACAGAATCCACAGACCCCAGAAAAAATTCAAACGAGGTTTTCCATTTATTTATTATGTTCTACACACATGCATAAATAACATTAATGCTGCGTGTTTGCTGACTGATAGGCAATGGTTTGCGTTAACTAAAAGACTACAGTGCTACAAGGTGACAGATGACGTCGTGTGCTCCATGCCAGTAGGCCTAGTGTCCGATAGCATGCCACTGCCAGTCAACGGCACCGTCTTTCATGAAGTAATCTTGAAGCTGGCTTCTTACGTTTTTTCCGTCAGTGTTCAGTCTGCCAGGCATGACTGGGAGTTTTCTGAATGCTTTTGGCACGTGGTGGATGCTTGGCCTTCCCCGTCATCTGCCGTGGTGATGCTGTCATTATTTCTAGTTTGCTCAATCCGGTTCTTGTTCAAATAGTTGTGCAGACATACAGATACCAGAACGACTGCCTTCGTCTTTCCTACTGGTAGCCCTATTGGTGCCCTGAAAATGCGGAATTTAGCTGACAAAATTCCGAACGCATTCTCAACCACACGTATGATAATTGGATCCATTTCATTGGTGCTGAGTTAGTGATGTGACGATATTACAGTTTACGGCACCTTTAGTGAAAAATGCATTAGAATACATTTCATTATATGCGTATTTACTTACTAAGTTATATGTTAGTTTTTCCGAGTTAAAACTTCCCGCAGGGAATCTATAAATCATAGATTACGGTGACTGACGACACCGCGGAAAGTAAATTACCCAGTCAGGAATAATCTACAGTGTTATCTTATTGTGATTTTCTCGACTTTACGATTTTATCAGTTATTATTGAGTATTTCTGGCATATGATCTACAGCGATATATTATGACATTATTACAGCAATGGACTGTGTACGCGACTTGTTTGAGTTTGTTTTAGGTGTACACTAGTTATATTTATACTATTTGTGCGTGTTTTCCTCATCATCATGACTGCTAATAATAAATTCGCATATATTTTAATAAAACGTGGATTGAGATACCTAATTCACAAAATTATTGACTTTACTGAGACAGATCCCTTTATGGCAGCGACTTGTTGTGATCACCTACTGCAGAAAACATTGGAATTTCATGACCCACAAACAGCGGAAGAATGTCAAATTTTAGGCCATTCATTGGTTCATTTTTACTTTAACGATATAATTTGCAATCAAACTTGTTCACATTCTTATCCTTCGGACCAAGGTACTCCTTGTCAAAATTGTCGGTGTGATTCTTTCCCACCAATCTTGTTACGTACATTTTTCTTTGACTATACAACTTCACCACCAGATCTCATGGACATAGCAGATAGTGTATCTCTCGTATCTCTGGAACAACATTTATAGTGGACCAATGAAGGAGCCGCTTTCCAGGTCTTCTAGGACTTTCTCATTACATCTCATTTCTAGAGCCTACCTAGAACGGCGCCATTA
>Ga0209679_1000551_pt1 | contig 13884 bp, 16 predicted proteins | sample WorMetHEROISLAND_4_FD_187408 | JGI IMG/M metagenome (GOLD analysis project Ga0209679, IMG submission 187408) | Marine gutless worms symbiont microbial communities from Max Planck institute for Marine Microbiology, Germany - Olavius sp. 2 HERON... ...
AGATATGACCAAAATTTCTGGTGATGATCAATCGGAAGTTGCGTACGCCCTTTCGATTGGTACCGAAATCTGTGATCTTGGATGACCTTGAACGGCCATTTCGCACTTTGTTTCAAAATACATGCGTTTTCGGAGCCCCTCCGCGAAAATTTGAATAAAGACAGACACATACTATCAGCGGTAAAGATGTAGCGCAATGACTGTAGTTTCTAGCAATATAAGGTTTATGCGTATATTTGCGGGGGTTCCTTGGAGACGAGGTGTCAAACGAGTGTGGTAATCGAAAACGCCGATTTTCAGAGCTTTCGGACGCTACGTCTTCGGCACCTTAGGAAATGAGGCCAACATTATTATATAGTATTATTTAGTCCCTTGTCGCCTTTCCTCTGACCCCAAAATTCATGACCTTGAATGACCCTGAATGGCCATTTTACGTTAAATTTTCACTCTTACGAACAACCTTTTGAGATATTAGATACCGGTACATGTACTTACCGTAGAATGTAGAGTCTGTTTACACACGTGACCAGCGGAGATGTGCGGAAGCAGACCGTGATCCGTAGAATATTTGGGATCCGCGGAAAAAACTGCGGATCTTTCGTAGACGCTACATCGTTGAAACCTTAACAGATAAGGCCAACATTAACGTTTAGTATTACTTATCATCGCCTTTCCACTGACTCCAAAACACGTGACGTTGAATGGCCATTTTGCGTTAAATTCTGCTTTGTGCCGGTATGTTTATTTATTTATTTATTTATTACGTAGACTCGTATATGAAGTACATATAAAAAAGAAAGAGAAAAAAAACTAGAACCTGACTTTCGAAGCTTGGCTACTCTTAAACTTGCGGTGAATGTTGTCGGCAAACTTTAAACCGAAAAGAACAGCTGCGGCATCGCGCGGTTTCCTTGCGACAGGAGTGGTACGGCTTTCTTGTTTGAACTGCGACGACACGATAAAGACTATTAATGTGATTATTAATGCCTTTTGTTCAACGTTTATAACTTTTTTATTTTTTTCCACAGTTCAACGTTTTTAACGTTTTCAAAAGTATTTTATTCTTTTAATAATAATAATAGATTTGTATAGCGCCGTTAGGTCGTAACTTCAGAGGCGCTGGCGGCAGACAGTGTCAGTATCCATTGTATGCTATAGAATACATAAATATTTTAGCCTTGACTTAAATGTTCCTATCGAGTTGCTGTCAGTGACTGTTCTTGGCAGAGAGTCAGAGAGTTCCAGGTGGCCGGAGCATCTGTGCTGTATATTATGTTGCGGTGAAATTCCACGTTACGTTATAATTTCTACACATCGCTGTCGTTACAGCTCGTATCTCGCGTTTATCAAGAGACTTCTTTGTATCGCTAATTTTACAGACTACATCACGTGAGATGTACATTTGTGTAGTATATAAAAATAGAAAATCTGCAGTTTGGTGCTTGGTTAACGGCGATGCTACATTGTTGGCTTGTTGTTCAAGAACAAGAACAACTGTCATGGCTGTTAGGGACGCCTTCGGGTCCAAAAATCTCCCTGGACAGATTTTTTTGACCGGCGATCAATTCAAGTATGCGCCTGAAAAGCGGTTGAATGGGCAGTCAGAAGTATTTTATTTTACTGCTAATGAAAACTCCGAGATCATTACAAACTGTGCACTGACAAAGGTGGTGAGTATGCTGAAAAATAAAGATATGCTCATTTGTCTACCTTTCGTTTAAATGGGTGAGGCTTAAAACTTTTTGACCGCCCCTCGTAAGAAATAAATTAAGGCAGAAGTTAACAAATACTATCTATATGCTGTAAACTGCAGTGTTTATAATTAAAGTGGTTAACCTTTCACAGCACTAGTTGTGCCTTTTCTTAGATCGGTGATGTAAATGACTTTTTTCAAGACTAAGACCAAGACTTCATTTTTCTTCGATACCAAGAGCAAAACTTTTTTCTCAAGACCAAGACTTTTCATGCAGTGTCAAAATGGTTTAACATAACGCCACTAAACAAAATGCATATGCCGTCAACCACTAACAAAAGCAGACTTCGTAAAAGTGCATTAATGATCATAGTAATAAACTGGTAGCTCTCGGCGCATTTTGAAAATTAACCTGTCAAGTATGGTCTAAGTACGCTAGGTCAGTACACTAAGCGCACGCAGTTAGATTGTACCATGTTTACAACAAATAGCAACAGTTACTGACAAAGTAAAACAGTGACCACAGTGAACTATCCTGTATCAAGCATAGACCCAGACGGTTTACGCCAATGTATTAGCGTTTTATCAGCTGGATTTTGCAAGCATAACATTTTGCACAACAAAATCTGACATCCTTGCTCTGCGGGATCTAATGAATACAGCTCAACACACTAGACTTAAAAGGAACTTAGAACTGTAATAATGTAATAAGAAATTCTTGCTATTCAGTACTTAAGTAACAGTTACAGAATAAAACAGTTATTTGGTTTTGTATCAAGTACAGAAATATTACGCGCCTCTGATTCGCTCGCGACACATGGCGCTATATAAATGTGTATTGATTGATTGATTGATTGATTACAGCTATAATTAACAAAAAAGTGTTGAAATTCTCGCGAGACCAAGGCCTAGTTCTCGAGGACTACATCACTGTCTTAAATACACAGTAATAATGAAGCATGTAACATAAAGTATGTGGCTGAATCACGGCAAAAAAATGAATGTGAATAAAGGATCAGTGGATCCAGTGAGTGAAGAATACTATTATAATATACTGACTTAACACAAAATCTTATTATTATTTAATAGAGCTGTCGAATGATTTTTTTAATCGCGTTAATCACGCGATTATTTTAATCGCGCGTTAACGCGTTATTTAACGCGTCAATTCGACAGGTCTAGTTTATGTTGTAGGTTGCCATCAGCGAACGACTGCACGTCTTGCTGTTCACGACTCATCTACAAGATGTGACCACTGTCGAACTTGCCATCAAACGATGCACAACTGACAAATTAACCGACATTTGTTACTAATTATTAACTGAATATTATTCGATCGTCAAATAACCGCAGTTCAATTGCATGTTGGAACTCCTGCTTCATGAATTTATGTATGTGCGTTAATTTTTTTAACGGCGTCAATTTTTTTTAATCGCGATTAATTCTTTAACGCGTTAATTAACGCGTTAATTCGATAGCTCTATTACTTAGTATTATTGTTTTATTGTTATTATTACCACATGTGGTTTAAGACAAATATACATTACCACATTAAACGCTGGCTGTTTAAAATTTCCAAGAAATGTAGTGTTTTTTTACCAACTGTGCACATCTTGATGTTCTCAAAAAGTGTTGCATATGACAAAACCAAACCAATCAGCACAAAGTAACCTTTAGGTGGAGAAGAAACAATCTTGACTGCATCTGAATCGCTAGAATCTTTGTCTGACAGATCAACGTGCCACGGATCACCAGAGCTGTTAGATGTTGCAGACTTGCTCACAGCTGATTTGCACAAAAATTACAAATCTCATTCTTCACCTAAATTTTTCACAAACTGTTATTCTTTTGAAATAACAAGTTATTGTCATTGGCAATAGCGATAGATACTGATACTTGCTACAACTACAGACGAACTAGTCTACATGATGTCAGTAACCAATATCAAGCATCAATCGATCAAATTCACTTATGACACGAAATGTCATGTAAACACATAAAAAGATCTTAATTAGGCTTGTCAATGTCTCAATGGGCTGTAAGTAACCCAAATATCTTTTACTATTACCTGCAGATGTCTTTTTAACAGCAGCCTTACCACCAGTTGGCTTTTTACTTGCTGCAGTCGACCCTTGTGCTTTTCTACAACAAGAAACAAACATAAAATGTAAAAAGTACACAGCAACTAGTGCTGACTGTTCCAATAACTCACTCTGTTCCTTAAACCACTCATTCGCAGGTTTGAAGCTGTCTTAATATCTAGTATGAATTTACTGACATTTACTTACAGTCAACATACAGTGCAGGTCTTTGTAAATCTTTGGTAAAAGACTGTGCCTGTTTTTGTGTAGTACTATATGGGCATTATATCTGTTACGTCTGAGATTTGATAAAACATTACTGAAATAGCACTCGCCCATGTCAACTGTCAGTAAGCTGTATAACTCAATTAGCTGCAAACAGTATAAAGATATGACAGTACTATTCTGAGTTTCACGCTTGTGTGTGGTGATTTTTTTTAGCATTTTGTAGTCTACTGTAGTGACTGTAAATACTGCCAAATTGACACAATATACATTAATCTCAATTGAAACAATACAGTGTAACCAAAAACGACAGAAGCACAGACAGAACATGTATACAGTACAATACAGTATTCCGTCTGTGCCTCTGTCATTGTTGGTTACACTCCACTGTTTCAATTGAGATTAATATACACTGTCAGTTTGGCAGTATTCACAGTCACTCTCACGCTTCGAAGCACACAAAAGTTAATGGACAAAAACAATATACTGGTAAAAAGAGACACAAACTTTGGACTTTGGACAGGAGCAGGGGCTGGTTTTGAGTATTCATCGTCGTCATCTGACATCGCGGGGTTGAAGTCGCTATCTTTTCCTCCATCATCGGATGAGCTTTCATGCTTGTTATTCACAGCATCACCTCCACCGCCGCCGTCTTCCTCCTCCTCCTCGTCATCATCGTCTTCATCAAACTTGTATTGTACCTTCGATGCTACAACCAGGAAAAAAGATATAAACCCTTGCTTGGCATGTTTTATCCATTATCAATCTGTCAAATGTAAGTTGCAAAAAGCGCAAAATGTGCAACAGAGCAGACATGCTACTCAAACTTCTGAACCACACCCAATGCTACATCAAACAGGAATTTATGTAGTCAAGAGAATTTCTGAGAAAATGAAATATCTGACCTGCTGCTCGTCTTGGTGCTTTTTCTCGTTCAACAACATCTGCAAAACCTGCATCCATGTCCATGTCTGATAGATCACTGTTGTTGGCGTCGGAGCCTTCAGAATCTGACCATGGATTGCGTTTCTTTCCCTTCTTCTTTGCTGGACTCGAAGACTTTGCCGGACTGTTGCTACTGATTATGGTAGGTCTCTTTGGCCCATCTGGAGCTGTCAACTTTCTTTTACGACCCTTCTTCGCAGGCTTTGCCTCATCTAACCAGCATTAATACACAACAGAGCGTCAATTAGGCTGGTTTAATGTAAACAGAATACTATAAAAAAACAACAACAACAAAAAACAACCAGCAATCAGGCATCCTGTCTGTAACTAACCTCCATCAATGGCTCCAACTCTCTCAGAGAGCGGTCTTGATTCAGTATCAGACAGATCATCGTCAAAAAATCCAGCCTCACGACGTTCTTGCAGTTCCTACAAGTAGGAAACAACAATAGCATAGTGATTAACCAGCAACTGCTATTATATACCGATTCAAAAAAAACCATCATTTTTATTACTGCCATAAAGACTCTGTCTGCTATCAACCATTTTTATAATTTCTGGCAGACAAACTATAGGAAATCTGAAACAACAGGATGCATAGTTAGCTCACCTAAGATGGTTTGCGTAACTGTGTTACCTTGTAAAACATGACTGCCGAAAACAGTATCTCCACCATTCACTCCATTCACTTGGCAGAGATAATCATCTGCTGTAACGTGAGTTTATCTCGCTTACTAATGTGAAATGGATCTAAAGTAAAGATTTTCACGTATCACAGACATGTATACAGTACATTACAGTATTCCGTCTGTGCCTCAGCAATGAACATAAAAGTTTTACAGAGTGCATTTACACAAACTGTGTTACGACTGCTAAACTATCTATCTTATTGGTGCAAATTTCCTGCAGCATATAATTTCCAAAAATAATGTCTGTTGATTGACAATAGACATTAGACAATAATAGAAAGGGTGACATTTTTCGAAACACGGTGTAAATCAAACGTGACAAATACAATGTCAGTTCAGCTCAGATGAGTATTTTTGTTTCATGGCTCTTACAGCCTGGGCTGCCACAAACTCGCTGTCATGTAATATGCTTGACAGAACAACACCATTCTGAGTTTGTTCAATGGTCAGTGAGTGGTCCCAAGCATCAATGGCAAGGAATTCCAGACTGTTGGTCCTGCTACATAGAAACTGTGAGAACCACATCATACTGTTGAAGTTGAGAGAACTGAAGATCACTGCAGGCAGCAGAACGTAGATGGCGGCAACAAGGTATGGATGAAATTAGTTTACAGAGCTGGACGAGGCAGTTGGTAGCAGACCAATGCAGACAATAAGTCTAATTTTATAACTGATTCATTCCCGATGGGAAGCCAGTGCAATGAGTAAATGTTAAGACAAGCAAACCGTTAAGATTCCTTGTCAAAAGTTACACTGTTTGGAACTTTGAACATTAACTAGCTGCCTGTGGTTGCAGCTGCCCGTGTGGCTCACGTAAAGCTGCAGAGGCAACATAATGAGAAAAGCAGTTGAAAAGCAGATACACAGACAGTCAAGAGTACAAACTGAGAACCGGTGTGTAGGGAAAGAATATACAGCTGTGGTGAGGGTACCATTAGTGTAATGTAATACCCCAAGACTGCTCACCCTAAACTTTTATAGCAGACATACAGACACTCAGCTCAGCTTTATATCTAGAGAAATATCTGGAAACTATGCTCAAGACACACACAGCAATGTCACTTTGCTGTGCTACATTAGAGAAGCTCCTTACACTACAACAGAATGAGCAACTACAGCAATACCTTAGCTTTCTGTTTCTTTGCAGCTGCGGCCTCAACCTTTGCTCTCAGTGCAGCACCGATAACTGGTACAACACGTCGGCCCATTGGTGACGGCTTAGTTTCCGCCATCGGCAGCTTTTTTGGCCTATGTTTGCCTTTGCCGTCCCCACTGCCACCAGCATGTTTCTGAGTACCAGCTGCCTCATCCTCACGCTCCCGCTGCTCAACTTTCTGTAAATTGCACACACCACATTAACAGTGCAATCATACACACACATATTTATCAGCAAAAGAAAGGAAAAACTGACAATTAGTCAGTAAGGTAACTGAGTGCTTTAATGGTTTACATCATAAAAGGACACAATGGTAATCTACTAATCTATGTGCAGCAAAGCTTACTGACAATATTGAACCCAGCAAATCATCATTTCATTACATGATTATCACCGTCATCTTTCAGTGCTTTGCCACTGTTCGTTCAGTGACAGGAAGGGCATCTGGCCCAAAAGTTTACTTTCTGGGACCGGCCTAACCCGGTATTTTCAGAAAAAAGACAGTTAAACACAGACCACGTGTAGTTTATAGTTTATACATCAACCCAGTTAGCCAGACATTAACTGGTATTATTTTAATTAAGTTTTGCAAAGTGTATTTTAAATGTAGCGTTAATAGTGTATTGTACTGCAATGTAAGTGGCCGTATGGTCCTTTTGCTTTTAATAAAATTGAAATTGATATCATTATTTGTAAACTCGGAGACTTGTCAAAAACTAATCCATGTTTTTGCAAAGTTAAATATTCATACAATACACACTATCAGTATCACAAGATGTTCAATAAATTCCGTACATCTAGTTCAGCAACAAGTTTGTTAAGATCTTCCTTCCACAAATCTGGAGGAGTTCTAGAACGCAGCATGCGTAACTCTTCCGCCTTTTCATCTCGCAGTTTCAGCAGTGCATCTCTCTTCTCATTAGTCAAAGACCACAATGACATGTTTAGGATATAGTTGTAGTCGGGACCCTTCGAGTCTGAAGTTTCATCATCTGCTTCATCTTCTGTGTCAGAGACATGGTCCGCTTTCTGAATAACACACACATTATACATTAATGCAAAATAATAACTTGTTCACGACTTTACTGTTGTCATTCATTATTCGAGACCTAAGCACTTTTCAGACATCATTCTAACAAGGCATTCCAAAAGGAGATACATCTGTGTTTTGCTTGACACAATGTTCTCATTTTTATGAAGTTAACAGCTCTGCTATAAGGCAGTGAATAGATGACTGACCTACAGCTATTATTGCCAGCTGGAAAGAAGTGTGTCATTTACCCATTCTGCTACCTATGTGTATTTTTGTACAGTGCTTCTGTTCCTGTAACAGTTATGATTATGATCTGTCAAAGCATCATTTTAATCCTTGCTCTTATAATGATGATAATGATATTAATAACATAGTAATAATAATAGTAGAGTAATAACAACATAGTTGGCTCGCCAAAACAACAAAAACTGAAGCAACTGATCGGCTGATAAGACCTGAGAAATGACAGACACATACTGTACAAGTAAACCACGGTAAGCATAGTAACACTTCTATACAAATCATCAGGCTAGCAGCAACAGCCAGCAACTGCTGACATTAAAAGCCAAGCCAACGACAGTAAAACCAGAAACAACACAGCAACTAAAGCCACACAGTAAATGAAAAGACTACAAACATAAACATCAAGAAGCACAGCACAGTGACAACTAGACAGTGTCAAGCTCTGTATGACTTCGCCGGTTAAGCCATAATTTGATCTTTCACCTTTTGACCACCAAAACCTAGTCAGTTCACCTTTGTCCCAAGATGCATTAGTGACAGAAATTTGGAGAAAATCCATCAGTGTATACCTGAGAAATTGTGGAAACAAACCCCACAACTGGTATCTTGGGTAGCATATTTGATCAAAGTGTGACCCTGACATTTGACATGTGACCCCAAAATGTCATTGGTTTATCGTCGTCACAAGACGCACTACTGACAAGTTTGGTGAAAATCCATCAACGTACATCATAGATATTGCAAAACTACGTCACGAATGAACACATGGACGTACGACATAAAACATAATGCTTAAAAAACTAGTGTGGAAAAACAAAACAATGGATATTTGTGGAGCAGAATTTTAAGAGTCAAGATGCTGTTCCCGATACCTAACCAACACTGTCACAGCACCGAAGGCATTACTGAGGTCACAATACACACAAAGACAGTTTTTTTGGATGCCCTTCCCGTTACCCAACAGCAATCAAAGCTCTGAAGGCAATGAGGTCACAATATGCTGTAATTTTTTCTCATCTATTGTACTGTGACCTCAGTCGCAAGAACAGAAAAGCATACATGACGCAATAAATGATAGCAGATCTATTTTAATTATGTTGCAAGCACAGAACAGATTATACAAGACAACAGAGGTTGAAAATGCTAAGTGAGTGAGTAGGGTTTAATGGCACATCAACACAGTTTAGGTCATTAGAGCCGAGCTTGACCCTAAAAGCGTGCACAGAGTCCCCTACAGTAAAGGAGAGCCGACGCTATATAAATCTTGCCAATGCAACGCTATATAAATTTTGCGTAGCCCTGCTACTGCGTCTCCTTTCAATTCAGCTACGGTCCCTAAGGGATAAGTGGGGTGGCAAAACCTACTCATAATTTACGTCAGCGCCTAAACATCATGGACTCAAGAGTCCACTAACGGGAAGCTGTTTTGTGTAAATCAACAGCATGCATCAATACATCAACCGACACAGCATATACAGATACACACAACAGTAATGTTCCCTTATTAGGGTTAGAACAACAGCATGAGGAGCTGTGCTCCAACACCCCGAGGGATAGTTGAAAAAAGACTGTAGGACTGGAATGTAGCATAAATGCATTATATGCCAAAACAACTTGGATAGTTTTTAATTCATAAGCAGATGGCTGGGCATACAAAGCAATACTGCAATACTATATTTATACACACACCTATTTACGAATAACTTTCTCAAAGGTCACTAATTGCCTTTGTGACTTAAAAACAATCAAACTGGATTATATGTGGTTACCATAAAAATGACAGAACTTCAAACTTTCATTTCTTTTACATTCTTCAAGTAAGCAATGGGCTGAGACACCGAAACCGAACAGGAGTGGAATGAGGCGGAAATAACAAATTTCACATGCAACAAACTCAAGAAAGAAAACACCAAGCAAGCAAGCACAATCAAAGACATGCCAGTTAAAACACAGCAATTACCTCCAGTTCTCTCTGTGAACAACAACAACAGCAACATCAGTCACATACAACAAAACTTTCTTCTTACAGATTCTGATCACAGCTATCTTTAACACTGTAAATTACTACAGTTTATAACTCATTATTCTTAACGTAATTATAGAAATGCTGTTACAATCATTTTAAACAAATTTTGCACACTAAATATATTTTTTCCATTCAACCATTACAAGCGTACATACCATGATCTTCTTCTGTGCTTCCTTCCACGCTTTCACTGGATCTGAGTCATACTTGGCACGAACCATTGTCTGAATCATATCCTTCACTGACTTCTTTTCTGCATTTGACAGCCACATAAAAACTTTCCATTAGAAAAAGGTCATCAACAAGGCTATTAAAATGATTTTTTCTCCACATGCCTGTCGTCAAGTAGAGGCTGAAATACTTCACTCAGCAGTGATGATGTAACAGAGATGGCAATCAACAGGAATACAGTTCAAGGGACAGCAGAAACAAGTTGTGCAACATTCAGTTTAAATACACACACATGCAGCATTTTCACAATCCACAAGGAAATGACATTTCACAACAATGTAATTGATTCATTCATTTATTTCACAGAACACAAAAAGTACAGTATGAACAGAGAACGAGTATTAAAAGTGTTCTGTAGGACAGAAAGGCCATAGGTGCTTACAACTGCCCATAAACTAAATACAAAAACATGAAAAGTAAAAAGTAAACATTACAATTTCCCCACTGGTATATTGTACAGAGCTGCTGCTAAAAACAAACTATGCCAATTTTAACCCGAATAAATGTACAAAACTGCAGTTTATACACATGTTAATGGTGACATGCAGTGACTAACACAGAAAACAGCAAAAACCATAAAAAGGTGACATTACCCTCCATCACATCAACTAAGTGTCAATGTGCTGCTTAATAATATTATCTTTTTATGATTTAAACGATTTATTGGCTTTGGACATATTTCTGAAGGTATGCCAAATTTTTAAGAGTCACCTGACCTAGGCCACACCATTTTTGGAAAAATTATTTGCCAGTTTTTAGATAAAGCTGTATGCCAAATTTGAAATCTCTAGCATTACTGTTTTTGGACATATTTTCAAGGTAATCCCAATTATTAAGGATCTCATGACCTAGGCCATGTCGCTTTTGGGGAAAATTTTCTACAGTTGCATTCAAATTTGACAAGATCGAGCAGTGAACCAAATATCAATTGTCTGCCATGCCATTGTGTTCCACTATTATAGTGTTCAGCCCATTCTAAAGGCCATAATGCCCACTGCCCATGCACTGTGTCACATGACCAGTAGACAAGGGGTCACCGCCAGAGACAGCCACATACTTAGAATCCCCGATTTGCCTATTCACTATACAACTTTTAGCGGGCTACAATGACGACTAAGGGTAGTTTACAGATGAACATCCCCATTACAAGTCCAAAAATAGGGTTCCAACCACCAAATCTTCCCTTTCCAATGTATGTTAGACAGTGCCCATGTCTAACATACATTGTTACCTATGACCAGAAGAGTGATCCTGTCAAATGGCATCTCATTCTGTCCAATAGCCTTAGCAGGGTTTATAAGTGTGAAATACAGACAACGCTACTGGAACGTCGGTCGCAACAGGCAGAATTGCTGATGCTTTCAGCGGCGCCACCTAAAAACTGAAGTTAGTCAAATTAAACCAGCACTTCAGTACAAATAAATCAGAATACAAGTGTGACGTTACCAATGGCAATACGTCCGTCAATCTTCTCGCAGATAAACCTTGCCTGGTTTGCCAGCTTCAGTGACTCAGCACTCAACATGCCCTCCATGTACTCTTTGCGTTTGACATAGTACTTGAGTCTCAGCTCGTAGAACTCATTAAGAATCTCAGTCACGCTTGTGTAACGCCTTATGCACGAAGCAGCATCGAACAACACCTGCAGTGCATTCACGCCAGACATCACTAACAGCCACAATGTAATGAAACTACTGCAGCCAATCTCTCCAAATTTATCACAATGACTTTTTTGGATGTGGAAGGCAGGTCCCAAAAAGGCACTCTAGTTGTTGTTATCAGTGCTCTAAAAATCCCTAAGGCTTTCTTAATACGCAGCAAAGCGCAACGAAACTTTGCACACACATTCATGCTGACATTCTCCACAGATCTACTGTCTCAAATTTTCAGCTGACGTAATGCTATCATTTCTGTAATCAAAATTCGTTTCATGTTATCAATTTAAAACTTGACAATGAACCTCCACTAAACATGCAGCTGCTATCATTGGCTGCAGCATGATGCGCGGTGCTGCGCCTGCTGCAGCACGGTGGGCGGTGCAGCATAGTGATGAATATTTATGCAAAGATGGGGCTTACCATAGGCCTACAGTAGAGTAAGCAAGCAGGTGCCTGCCAGGTCCATAGTACCTTTTGTACTTGTTTGTCTTAACATGATTTTTTTACAGATGTGATGCCTTTCCTGTCACCCAACCAACAGTGTCAATGCAAATTAATTATAATTTGATTTGCTTAATATCGCTGACGATGCACGAAAGATGACTGAAAGACGATGTAACTACAATGTCACTAGAAGCCATGTTTATTTGGCGATTGTTTGCCAATGGAAAATTGAGTTGCCTGGGCAAATTTGTCGCGCGATAAAGTTGAGCGACAAACTTGCTCAACTTTGTTGCGTGTCTGACATCGGCCTTAAGTCCTACCACTTTAGCAAGCCATGCAGTGATATTAATTTAGCAATCACAAAATTGTTTGCATTTGCTTGCTGGTCACTTTTGGCTATGTCTTTGTAATAAAAATTTACTGGTAGAATTGCAAGAACAGACGTCAGAATGGGAACAAAATCTGCAAACTCAAGATTAACTAAAAAACAGCAGCAGAAGCCCAAAACCAACTGCAACTGTTAGCGAAAAGCGGGTTCATTTCATGTTTAACAATTAATTTACAACACTGAACAATTAATTTACAACACTGACGAACAAAATGAAACACGTGCTATTTCATACCATACTGCTGATTGACAACGTTGTCTGCAGCTTGAAAGTGCGATGCAGTCCATCTTGCTCAGCTTTGCTCATGTTGTCAGCTGACATCTTCACCACAAATCGTACAGTACTGTCTGTGCAATAATCCTTGTAATCACTACAACAAACAAGCCAGTGACAATGACAGCTACTTGCAACGTCAATCTCTACATGTTTACATTAAAGCACACTTAAAGTTAAACTAACATATAAATCTGGAATATTAAATTCAAAACTGCATCTGATAGTCACAACAGTCGACTGTTTTAAATGCTGTGATATCAGAATGCATCATTAATGTTACCCAGCTTATTAAAGCATAATACTGCTTAGTGCTTAATCTTATACACATACAACAATCGCATACTTTAGCACATCTGAAGCAACAGCACTATGATGCTATACAAATCTATGTATTGTTATTATTATCACAATACTCACGTGATAAAAGCAGGTGTCTTGTCTGTGCCTTGAAGCATGGGTTCCAAGACAGACTCTTTGTAAGTCTGAGTCCACGTTCTGACAGGCAACTCAGTAATCTCAATTGTCTGATCATCCAAGATAGAAATCTCTCCATTCGTGACATAACGCTCATTGTCAATCATTTCAATGGTGCCACGGAAGTTCTTGAATGACGGAATCTGCAAATAGATGCACATCATCAGCACCTTCATGCAGCTTATTTTGCTAATAAAAACAAAAAATAAAAAAACTAGAGCTGTCGAATTAACGCGTTAATTAACGCGTTAACGCGTTAAAGAATTAATCGTGATTAAAAAAATTAACGCCGTTAAAAAAATTAACGCACATACGTAAATT
>Ga0209679_1000553_pt1 | contig 13867 bp, 8 predicted proteins | sample WorMetHEROISLAND_4_FD_187408 | JGI IMG/M metagenome (GOLD analysis project Ga0209679, IMG submission 187408) | Marine gutless worms symbiont microbial communities from Max Planck institute for Marine Microbiology, Germany - Olavius sp. 2 HERON... ...
CTAATTACAAGAAAATCTTACGATTATCTTACGATGTGATAATAACTTACGATAATCGTAAGTCAAACTTGCGATAAAGTTAAGATGTTCCTAATTACAAAAACATCTTATGATAATCTTACGAGACACTTTCATTGAAAGTTTCTCTAATCAAGAGATGACACAGACGACAGAGGAGGTAGCCTCTGGGACTCACGCGACGAGACGATCGTTGCTAATCCAGACAATGTCGAAGATGCCAGCAACGTGACAGCACAAAGAGTCAGCCAGTGTCAGCACTTTGTCCTTGCTCACGTCCCACAACTACACGCAATGCGACGTATCTGTATATGTATATGCACAGCACTTGACGTCCAAGCTGTCACTCTTACTTGTACGCTTTTATCAGATACAGCGGATTCATTTTGCAACAGAGTAATGAATCACAATTCTTGTAAAAAATTTAAAGTGACTGTAAAATAATCTTTCATTCTGGTTTTGCCGATCAACAAAAAAATTGGCGTGAGACAGTAAGTCAAACCATAAAAGCTGCATCATCTCTAATCCAGAACTTAATATGAATAAGTCAGTCCAATGGGCAAACGTGTAATGTAAATTTGCACACCTCTCTGTGGCCGAAACTCCGCTTGCTCTTCGGCCAATTCGAGTTCAGTTTGTCGGTTGGATTCTGGCGCGCGACAGCATATATGCAGAGCGCGCTATATGCTACCGCCCGTCCGTTTGTCCGTCTGTCACACGGGTGGATCAGTCAAAAACGCTTGAAGTTAGGATCATGCAATTTTCACCGTGCAGTATAGCCCCATCCCTCTAGTTTTTGCGAGATAAGTTTCATCTAGAAATTCTGACGTGTTTCCCCTGAGCGGGGTGTCAAACAAGGGTGCGGTGGTGAAAACAAGCTATTTTCTAGCTTTGTGCGTCAATATCTCGAAAACGGTACGAGATACGTCCAAAGTTGCTACTAATGACTAATAGGAAGTTGCATGTGCGCTTTCGATTAGCACCAAGGTCGATGACGTTGGATGACCTTGAACTGCTATAAGTTTGAATTTTCTCGGGAATTTCGTGCGATTTCGCAGATTTGGAAGGCAACAACGGCTAAACGAATGAAGATAGACTCGTATTGTCAGCGACAGAATTTTAGCCCAGCCCACCAAATGTACTTTTCGACAATGTATAGATTACGTTGATTTTTCTGGGCGTTCCTCCGCTACGGGTCTATAAGGCAAATATCTCAAAACCAGTGGGCGAAAATGGCGATTTTTAACCTCTATACGTAAAAACTCTCACAAACGGTAAGTAATACGGCCACGGTTACTAATAACCATCAACAAGGAGTCGCTTAACGGCTACGAAATGTCGACTGGTAGCATCGATGAGCTTCCACTTCTTCGCTAGGGATCTTCATACACGCACTGCTGTCGCGCGCTTACCTCTGCGTCAGCTAGGCTTTCTTGTCTCCAGTATCGTAAATAGTTCCTGTTGTATTTTCACTGTTTTATAATACATCATCAAAACTCATTGGAATTATCAGTATTTAGTCGTTACTCACGCTCACAACCCGCAACAACAGTTAGAAACGACAAATTAGACCGTGGTTACATGTAAAATAAAACATTTGCAAAAATGTGACTATTGGCTATGCCTGGGCGTAAAAATGTTGTAAAAATGTTTTATTTTACATGTAACCACCTCCTATGTTCAACATTTGCAAAAATGTTTTAGTGTTTTGTTCTACATATACCCACCTCTAAAACATTTTTGCAAATGTTTTGCAAATGTTTTACGGTGGTTACGTGTAAAATAAAACACTGAAACATTTTGCAAATGTTTTGCAAATGTTTTGTTTTACATGTAACCACGGTCTTAGCCAACTAACTTTGAGTTCAGCCAGTTCAGTGCCGACGGCCACGTAGCGTGAGTCTGGTGACCAGGCGATTGACGTGATTTCAAAGATGGCGAATTCATCTGATGACAGAGACATCTTAGTACAGACGTTAGTAACACAGTCCCACTTCAACACGTCCGCGTCGAGTGCCACCACGATCTCAGAGCGTGCGTCATCCACACTCACAGCCCAGTCCAGCACGCTCATGTCTACAAACAAACGTGTACACCGTACGGGCGTTCAACAAGTTTTGAGTCTAACCTACTAAACGAAATTAACGTACGTAGAGAAGTGAGCATGCCTTTATTTTTCAACAGTTCACCACCTGTGTCAATGTACATTTTTCTCGCGGAGTTTTTCTTTGCCAGTAAAATAAAAACACTTCTGAACGTTCCTTCAACCACTCGTTGGGCGCATACTTAAATTCATCATCAGTCAAAAATCTCTGCCCACGGAAATGTTTCTTTAAATTTGGAAATAGTTGGTAATTTGGAAATAGTTGGTAATTTACCTTGTGTCAGTTCAGTAGAATACACTTCTTCAAATAAGCACTTAAGTATAACAGCTTATCCAACATTCGACCTATGAGCAGGTGCACTGTCATGCGGAAGCAGGGATATCTTGGTCAGCTTTCCGTGACGCTTCTCTTTAATTGGGATGAGCAATATGAGCAGTATATTTGTAAAGTAAGTCAGCATAGTAGACGGAATCGTCACTTTATACACCATATAGACAATCAGCAGTATACCTTCAGAATTCCAGACAAAGAAAGCCGTCCTGTCGCAGGGAAACCGCACGATACCGCAGCTGTTCTTTTCGGTTTAAAGTTGGCCGACAGCAGTCACTACAAGTTTAAGAGCAGCTAAGCTTCGAAAGCCAGGCTTCATAGCTCCAAACATACCGGTGCAAAACAGAATTTAACGCAAAATGTCCATTCAAGGTCATTCAATGTCACGTGTTTTGGAGTCACTGGAAAGTCAGTAAGGTACTAAGTAATGCGAAATACTAATCTTGGCCTTATATGTTAAGGTTCCGAGTCGGAACTTCCGACGATGTAGCGTCCATACGAAAGATCCGCAGATGTCCGCGGATCCCAAATATTTTGCGCATCACGGTCCACTTCCGCGCATCTCCGCCGGTCACGTGATACAAACAGACTCTACTGTAAATATGTAAAAATAATTTTTCAAATGGCTGTTCGTTATAGTGAAAATTTAACGTAAAATGGCCATTTAAGGTCATTCAAGGTCACGTATTTTGAGGTCAGTGGAAAGGCGATAAGGGAGTAACTAATACTATATAATAATGTTGGCCAGGTGCCGAAGACGTCTGAAAGCCCTGAAAATCGATGTTTTCGATTACTCCACTGTCGTTTGACGCCTCGTCTTCAAGGAACTCCCGCGAATATCCGCATAAATCTTATATTGCCAGGAACTGCACTCATTGAGCTACATTTTTGCTGCCTGAACACGCATCTATCTCAACAACCAGAAAGCATTAACCTCCGACGAGACTAAATGTCTGTCATTCAGGTAAATCAGATCTGATGTGATAAAGAATCTACATCAGGCTCAGCAACGTTTGTGCGTATTCGGGTTTTAGTGTTCGTACAAGTCCGTAGTATCGATGAAAACCGACGACGTCAGAGAACGGATTTATCCCGGTGTTCATCAGCTTTCTGCTCCAATCTGTTAGCGAAATACGGAACAAGCATAGCAGCTCAAGAACTGAGGCACGGCACAGTGAGCGGTCATGTATACTAATTTAATGATCCTCACAGCGAGTTGCAGTAAGATGTAGATCCTGCTGCCTATGCCGTTAAAATAATGAAACTTCATCTATAACTTTATAACCATGCTGACATAGGCCTTCATATGTACAGAGCTACAGACAGCCAGACAGACAGACAGACAGACAGACAGCCAGACAGACAATTCAACGAACCCAGGTAAAATTACGTTAACAACTGAACACTGTATATATTTTGGTGCATAAACGAAGTTAGCTAAACCAATCTGTCTCACGGTTTCTTGTGTTTCGGAAACCTATGTACGGTATCACAGTATCCGTCAGTTGAAAAGAACGTGCCGTATCATTGATAAACAATAGGAAATGTAATTTAGAGCAGCAAGTCTGGCGCGCAGCAGAAAACAGTTACTAACTGATTCCAATGAGATAGGCAAACTCACATAAATCATCGCGGATGCCAGGCAAGTCCAGGATATGGACTGGAGATGATGAAATGCGTCTTTCACGTTGTCGCCGGTTGTGTGTCGTGTCAGCATCAGCATCAACTGCCTCAACACACAATACTCGGCTTCATACACGAGCATCAACGTCGTTTTGTTGCACATGCCTGCAGTGCATGCTGGCCTTCATTGGATAACACGCATCTCGTTTGTACCGAGTAGTCATATCCACGAGGCCAGCAAAACCGGCAAACGCGTCTTCTTAATCATAAGTACCTGCGGGGGTACCCATTTCAATACCCGTTACCCGGATACCCGTTAGATACCCGGGTACCTGGGCGGCACTCATTTTATACCTGTTTGCATTTTTTACCCGCGCGACTCTATACTAGCGCGGGTCTTTGCGACAGCGACGTGTCCGGACGTCTGTCCGTCTGTCTGTCTGTCCGTCCGTCCGTCACACGCCGATATTGTGCCTAGCACAGCGAAAGCAGGATCGTGAAATGTACACCACCTGATAACCCCATGACTCTAGTTTCTGGCGAGGTATGACTCATCGAAAAATTCGCAAGGGGTCACCCCAAAGGAACGTGCCAAATGAGGGTGAGTTGGGTTTTTCCCAGCTTACAGCTGGGTACTGTTACTTTGGCCCCTGTCCGGTTGGTAAGTCGTGTCTGTCGCGTGTCAGTCATATGTCCGCGCTATAAATAGATCGGCGTCTGGTTTTCTCCTGCGTACGTGCGGCGCCCAGCTGTAAGCTGGACTCCGCGCGTACGCGCCCACGAGTTTCGGCGATTTTCGAACAATATGTCGTCATATCTCGAAAACGGTGCATTTTAGACACAAAGTTACTATGGGACGGTAATAGGAAACCATATGCAGGCTATCGAATGGTGTCAGTTTCGATGACCTTGAGTGACCCCTGACCCGGGTTTCAAGGTCACGGTAGTTTTAAAAGGCGAGTATCTCCAAAGCGACGCATTTCATAGACACAGTTACTATATAGGACGTAGTAGGACACCATAGGCACGCTATCGATAGGCAAGCTAGCTATACAGCTTACAACCCCACTGCTCTTACGTAAACCGTGCAAACTTTTCGCAAGCGTCGCGCGTGTTTGTCAGCGACAGCTGGGCTTTCTTGTTTAAATTGTGAAATCAGTGAAAGTTCGGTGTTCACGTTTCGTCTACGTCTATTTAAAGTAACACACTTTTATGTACCGTGCCTGATTACACCTGACTGAGTTTGCCCGTAACGTTTTATCGACGTGCTTGCTTATACTCACGACTTACTAGCGACGGAGTGTTTTAGGGAGTCTAGGGATGAAGTCCCCCAAGCTTACGACATTTTTAGGCTTGAGGTATATTTTTTAAATAAAATGCTTTAATAGTTTTATATTTCATATTGGACATAACACTCAATACTTCAAAGTTCACTAAAATTGTCTACAGCTTAAAACGCCCATATTCCTGTATGGGTTAAAATTGTTGTAATTTAGAAGTAAAGCCAAAACAAATGCGTATACTTGAAAATATATTCTAGAATCACAATGAGATTTACTTAGTTTTGACTGCGTTAGCGGTAATGTCTTCGCATTCATCTCAAAAACTGTTTCAGACCACGTCGAGCAAAGTAACTTTACCTTTAAATAAATTTGAAATTAATTTTGAAACAGCTACGTTACATGTCTTTGCTAAAATACAGTACAATAAACAGCATTTCGTATTACAGCGCTGGTGATCGGAACGGGTACCCATGTACCCGGGTAGGCCTACCGTTTCAATTACCCGTCGAGTACCCGGTTTTTAGCTCATTCCATTCTGTAAACTTTGCTGCAAAGTTTACAGACAGACGGACAGACAGACGGACGGACGACGGACGCCGCACGATTGCATTAGCTCATGGAATGAGCTAAGTCTTGCACAAATCGCTTCTTCTACCAGATGAATAGCTGGATCGCGACCAAACTTGCACACGACGGTCCCCAGAACGGGATGTTTGTCCCACCGATCTTTTACCTTACCATTTTCCCTGTACTCCAATGGCTTTTGTCCCTCACTTACCTCTTTGTGCAGTTGCTAACTTTTCTTAAAACGTAGTGCAGTGCACCATCTGCATGGCTTTGACCCGTGAAGTGGACACTTCTAGGCGGCCTGGGTGTGCATCGGATGTCGCGGTCACTTTCCGCATCCCCCTTCTAGAAATACTGCATCCGCCTCTGGCCGTAATGGCGAGATAAGTTTCGAATGTTATATAACGGGGCCGCGGAACGATTTCAAAAGTGGGAAGGCACGCTAACCCGTCCATCAATGGATGCTTATGCTCAGTTATGTCAACTGTGAAAATAAGAGGGGCTTTACTACGCCAAGACCAACCAGATGAAGACTGGGGCGGTAGACTTCGAGACGAAGTCACTAAGACCGTGATTACAATTGCGATTCGACTGCGATACGACGATACCACGACGCATTCGACTACGACGGAAGTGATCGAAATTACGATTCGACTGCGATACGACGACAAGGCTACGACGAAAAATTGACGTTAATTTTTTGCTCGCGTCGAATGGGAACATGCGCGTGCGATACGTCGTAGTCGGTTCGTAGTCATATCGTAGCTTATATCACAACTGCGATTCGACTACGACAAGACTATGGTAGGCCTACGTCATATACGACGATACCACGTCGCATTCGACTACGACGGAAGTGATCGAAATTACGATTCGACTCAAACGACTGCGATACGACTACGATCCGACTGCGGCGTATCGCACGCGCCTGCTTCCATTCGACGCGATTCGACGCGAGCAAAAAAATAACGTCAATTTTTCGTTGTAGTCGTATCGCAGTCGAATCGAACGCAAATCGATATTTAGATCACTTCCGTCGTAGTCGAATGCATCGTGGCATCGTCGTATCGTAGTCGTATCGTAGTCAAATCGCAATTGTGATATAGGCTTAAGACCGTGGTCTCGAGACCACATAACTGGTTTAAAGTTCTCATTGTCTCACGTAGACGCTAGTCAAGTACTAGCCAATTTCTGCAAGGTGCATTTCATATAGTTCGTGTTTCATTTTTTCGTATTATGTAGTTTTACGTAGTTCTTACACATTTTTACATTTTGTGTTTTACTACAATGTAAGTGGCCGAATGGTCCGTTTGTTTTTAATAAATTTGATTTGATTTGATTTGATTGACACCATGCACGAATAGAATGGTGTTTATCGCTGTGTGTTGTGACTGCTGTGGTGTTGAAGCTGCAGTGAAATCTGTAGGCCAGTAAAGTACTATTGTAACTGAAGTAGATCTTAAGACTACACTCTTATTTCAAAAACGTTGCACCAACTGAAAACTTAGTTGCCGCAACTAAAAAACTTATTTGAAAATTGACTTGGTAAGTTAATAGTTGTGACAACTAATTTTTATAGTTGTTGGAATTTAGTTGTCACAACTATGTAAATGGCTAGCTCAACTATGCTGCATTAGTTGTTATAAGTGAGTGTGTTTTTTGCAACTATTATGCGTTTACTTGCCGTAACTATGTTCTCAGTTAAGTGAAAAATATTCACTCATTTGCTGCCATCTTTAGCTTAGTTGTCATAACTATGTGCATTCCTTCTGCAACTATGTCACATTACTGTCACAAGTGAGTGAACTTTTTGCAACAGTTATGCATTTACTTGCCGTAACTAAGTTCTCAGTTCAGTCAAATATATTCACTCATTTGCTGCCATGTTCAACTTAGTTGTCATAACTGTGCATTCCTACTGCAACTATGCTGCATTAACTGTCACAAGTGAGTGTGCTTTTTTGCAACAGTTATGCATTTAATTGTCGTACCTAAATTCTCAGTTGAGAACGAATATGCACTCAGTGCTACAGGGGCGTTCATTAATTAGAATCAATCCTGTGCTAGGCATTCCATAACAACTAGCAACTGACCAGACACTTCAACTAAATAGTTAAAATGTCTGCTCAGTTGCTAGCATATAATGACTTATAAGTTATAACTCTACTACAGGCCTCATAGTTTTCAGTTTGTACATGTTCTTCTTATACACTACAACTCTATAGTCAATAACAACAAGCAGACCACACTCAGCTTGCAGCTGCAGCTGCAATTCAAACCAAAAGATGCTTCAATGATAAAGCGTTGCTGTGCGCCTCCACCAATATATGAGTTTGAGATTAAGTTCTGCAATTCGTCTTTCTTACTGAAAACAGCTCTGCTAAATTTGTGTGGGATGGTTTACGGTTATTTGGAATACAACGAGTGGTCATGGATGAATGGACTTGGAAGTACAGAAGGAAAATCCAATATAATATATTACGTCCGACGGAGGCTCACGATTACCGCGCTTATGAATTGCATTTGTACAAAACAAAAATATCTAAAGAATGGCACACCACTGACTCAAAATTTGTGTAACTACAATACCTTGCAAAATCTTGATCATGGCTTTAGTTATCTTCACTTTTATAAACTGGTCCAAAAGTCGCCATTTGTATTTTAAAAATAATTGTCAATTTGTCAAAAATTTCATAAAAATGAATTTTTGAGAGAATTGTACGTGATGATTATTATTTATTTACAAGTAATGGGTATGCCGAGTTGTGGTTTGGAGGTTAATGCTATGGTAGCAGTTGACACTTTGATGTAAACGGTTTCAAGCAATTCGTGATAGCTGCGGATGTTTATGCAGCAACAAATCCTCTATGACATCGCACATCTCATCTGAAGTAAAGATTTTTCATCTGTTTGCTATGTATTAATGGAGCAAACATGTACAAACATGTATAAAATGTGAGTTTTTACAAGGTAGTGCAGTTACACAAACCATGTTGGATGGGCTAACTATACATCCTCTGGTTGCATTTCCATGGAGTTTGTCTGCCAAAAATTATGACAATTGGTTGAGAGTAGACAAAGTCATTGCAATAACAACAAGGGTGTTGTTTTTTGGACCACAGTGTACACTGTGTCCCAAAAAACGACACTGATGTTACACACTATAGATTCAACCCACATCAACCGATTTTGGTAATTTTTGGCAGAGATGTTGCTGAGAGAGTATGCTATTGAATGGTGATTTATTATCCCACCTCTCCTAACTAATGTCTCTGCATTACCTAGGGAAACATGAACCCGGAAATTGTGTCTTTTCAGTACGCCACAGGCATGTGTCTTTTCCTGGAGAATGTGGGTGGCTCTGAACAGAACCGGTCAGTTATAGCAAATGTTCAAAGTGACGACCTCTGGCCTTCCCGCATGCACGCAGCCACCCACATTCTCCAGGAGAAGACACTTACCTGTGGCGTACTGAAAAGACACAATTTCCGGGTTCGTGTTTCCCTAGGTAGTGCAGAGACACTAGTTAGGAGAGGTGGGATAATAAATCACCATTCAATAGCGTACTCTCTCAGCAACATCTCTGCCAAAAATTACCGAAATCGGTTGATGTGGGCTGAATCTATAGTGTGTAACATCAGTGTCGTTTTTTTGGGGACACAGTATAGTTCAGCATCACAACACTATCAAACTACAGCAAGACTATCAACATCATGTCACTTAGCAGAATCAGCAAGAAGCTGTAATACTTTTGACCCAGCATCATCGTGTCTCGTGTGAATATCATAGAGTCCTTTCTGATGTAGACCCATGATGACTTTGCCCCAACTGCATAGCTTAAATCCATGACAAAGCATGCTTTAATACAGGCATCAACAGCTGCCACAATAATAAGCAATTTGTAATATAAATTGCTCTGTATGATAGCATATGGAATGCTGCCATCCACAGTATCAACACTGTGTATGTATGACTATGACGCGAGGCTGCAGTGTGAGGCCCATTGTCTTCAAACACGCCTCCTTCTGCAGAAGGTGCAGCTGCAGATCAAGTCCAGGCTGCAAACATGAAGTACATGCAACTGTACATAGGTGTCAACAGATATGATAAATGCTGAATGTTGAATGCACCAAGATGGAGTTCAAAAAACAGCAGGAACTGCAGTTTAGCTGCAGTTTAATCAGTTAATCACAGTTAGTTTACAATTGCCAGCTCATACAATAAAGACAACAGTCTACTGTACTCGTATTACAGAATCTACATGAAAGTGAAATTCTCTGCCAAACTTGTAAACAAGTCCAAGATGGAGACTCTATTCACCAAGAACAATACAATCAAAAATTTCACATCCCACAGTAGAGCATTGCTCGAAGCAGATTAATAAGTTATGCATTTCTTAAATAACTTAACTGATTATTACGTATTTATATCGGTTACTTACGTATAAATTGGAGGCCTTTATTTTATCGGTCACTATTGTCAGTTTGTTAGATTTCAATAATACGGGCTTGTGCGGGCTGACAGTACACGGCCCGGCCCGGCCTGGCCAGCTGAACTTTAAGGCCCGGCCCGTTTTCTTTTATCAAAATTCAGGCCCGGCATGGCCGCCCGGCCCGTGCAGGGGGCAGCAGGGCTCTATCCTACAGCTATAAGCAAGCTTACCATCTGAGTATATAGTTACTAATCAAATACCGATAATCGCAATTATTTCTAAGATTAACTAACATGAAATTGGTAAGCAAAGATGAATCATACCGGTACTTACAACATTAAACACTGTGCATCTCTCAGAGACTATTGCTCATGTTAGCGTCTACTGCACAATAACTTTAACACATATGGTAAATACACGCCAATAAGTTCTAATGCACGGATTCATACCATTTGTATGTCCACAAAACTGCTCATACTTTCAGCCACAGAAGGTTTCCAGAAGTTTTTGTGCTTGCACTTCTTACTCAACGTCAGCACAGAATATTCACTAAGCACGCTCGGCAGCAGAGACACTGCACAAGCTTCGCATACCCCTGTCATCAAACAACAAGTCAGTCAGTTCATCTGAATGCACAATGAATAACAAATATTTAAGGAAATGTGTGCCAGCACAAATTCACAGGTGGTGTGGTGGTGGCCTACACAAAATTTTCCACATTTTTACATGTAAACACCACACGGAGTCGAGCAGATGCTGTGCCGGGAATTAAGAACATCCATTATGATGAGGTCAACTTAAATCAAGATCTTCTTTTTACCAATGCTCGAACACCAGCGATAAAACCAAATCCAGCAGCTTCCGTGCCACTTGACAATGTTGAGCACATGCAGACATTCAAGGAAAACGACTGGATACCGAGACTTGTGAAATATGATGAGAAGACATATCCGGGTACTGTTACAGGAGTTGTTGGAAGTGAAGATGAGGTGTCAGTTATAGAGTGGGCTGGTAAGTTCTTCACATGGCCAGTGAAGGCAGACAGAATTTTCTACACAAGACACAATGTACTGCAACACATTGATCCCCCAGAGCCAGCTGGAACAAGAGGACAATAAAACTGTTAAAGCAGCAGTCATATTTAAGCTGTATAGAATTTTAGTGCACTAAATAATAACACTGACGAAGGCCTATTGAGTGCTTTGAAGAAAAACTAAAATTTGAGTCTGTTTACTTATAAAGTCACAGCCTTAAAAAACTGCACATTTGGCGTGATGCATGGAACATGGATTGTATGATGTATTTTAATCACAGCTTGCAACTTTGTGTTCATAATAATGTGCAAGCCACCTACACTACAGTGTGTTGTTCTTCAATGTCTTGTAGCAATTATCACAAATAGTTTACCACTAATGTTGCTGCAGTTTCACTATTTTTTATACATTGTTAAAAGTGCTATTTTTGCAAATAAAAACACACAAAAACGCTTCAATCTGCAACCACAACAGACTGACTGACATGAACACAAAAACTGTATCGAGTATAAATTAGAGAACTTTGATTCATCTATAACAGAAAACTAAAGCTGGATTACACAAAAGTTGCATTTAGTGTTCTGACTCTTGAGGCTCACTTTTCAGAGAATCGCCCATATGCATACAGATGCCATGGAACAAGTGCCAGAAAACTGTCCAACACCAAAGGTTGCACACTGCTCAGTTGCCAAACTTGTTGCGAGTCCACAGCTCATCAGCCTCATCTGGATCGGCAATGTCAGCCAATTATGTATAATGAAGCAATGACAGTCATTAGCATTAGCAAGACAGGGTGCATAGCCTATATGGAAAACAACAGAAAGATTACCATTAATCTTAGTATTAGGCTTGGGATTAGGATAAGGATTAGCAATAGGGTTAGGATCAGTACAAATGTTATGGTTATTTTTAGGGTTGGGTTACAGTAAGCATTAAGGTTGGTTAGGGTCATGGTTAGGGTTAGGATTAGTGCTAGTGTTAGGGTTGGGGTAAGTATTATTATTAGGTAGGTTAGGATTAGGGTCAGCTGCAGGGTTGATTACAGTAAGGGTTAGCGTTAGGAGCAGGGCGAGTGTCAGAGTTTGGCTTAGTGTTAGGGTGTGTATTACTATTCGGGTTAGGGTTAGGATTAGGATTAGTATTAATGACTACGTGCCCCTTGCGTAACGTCAGATGATTATTAATCAGTGAATACCAACTAGTTAGCACTTTCTAAAGTTGATCGTACTTTCTTACATACTAATTTACGTTACGTTACGCTCCAGAAATCATTGGTAAGCCTACAAAATTCACTGCGTATTGTTTACGCGTTAGTTGTTACTAGAAATGCCTAGTACTAGAAATTTGTTATTACTGTTACAAAAAATGCATGGTTCACAGAATAAGCGACGCGGGAACCGATGAGAAACCATGATCCATACACTAATTTTTTCACGTAAAGTCAAACTTTTCATACATCACATGCCTTCGAAAGTAGACAAATATTTTTCTAAACCACAACTGGTGAATAGTTCTCGTAAGCGGTCCATAAAACTAGAAAATACAAAAAAACAGTGACACAGCATTTCGTATATATGACGTATACCAATTATCCAAAGAATAATTAATTTCATTCAATATTTGCGCACGCCGAAATAAATTAATCGGTGACCTATCACTATGGGCGCAGGCTTACAGAATTATGTGCAGACTGCAGTTGTGCACGACACACGGAGAGGTCGGGCAGCGAGTCTGCGTAGGCTATATAGCAGTCTGTCAGTCAGAAATTAATTTATTTTATTCATTTGCAAATGCTACATTTTTAAATCCGGTGATTAAGAAGTAAACCTTAAACTCAACTCTGTTTCACAATATATTTTCCGCCTTACACTGTTTTCTGTTTTTTTTTTGTATTGTACCCATCGGACTGATTTCACGGATTCTGGATTTCCATTAATCGGTTTTTATTATTTTATCTTTTTGTTAATTTTCTATTTTGGCCACGTGCGGTCTCGTCACTTTTTGTGTGTAGGCTTATACGTTAAACATCATCGTATCGTATCGTACCTTATCGTAATGTCCCAATGGTAAATGGCTAACGTCTGAATGTCATTTCTGATATCAAATATTTTAGCGCGGAAGGCACTAAAACGCAACGGAAACTCCTTACCTGCACAGTATTGCGATCCTGCAAGGGAATCTCATTCCAACATTTTGCCGACTGTCGTGCTATACAGACTCATGTCAGCAGGCATAGGCCTATTGTGCAGTAACTTCTTCATTATAAAAATGCCTGACAAAACTAGAAAGTTGTTAACAAAGCAACACGGCCTGACGGAAAAGTTCGCGTTTTGCTATTGCAGTAATGAATGTAGCTTCGTGAACCACATCAAGTGAACTATTAACACCTAGTCACCGCAAAGTCAACTTATTTGTCACAACTATATTCTGTTGCCGCTAGACATCATGTAGTTGTGGTGCCTAAAGAATACGTAA
>Ga0209679_1000554_pt1 | contig 13861 bp, 8 predicted proteins | sample WorMetHEROISLAND_4_FD_187408 | JGI IMG/M metagenome (GOLD analysis project Ga0209679, IMG submission 187408) | Marine gutless worms symbiont microbial communities from Max Planck institute for Marine Microbiology, Germany - Olavius sp. 2 HERON... ...
AGATGGCGGCTGGCCGCCATCTTGGAAAATTTCGAATGACCATAAATCAGTTATCCGATCCGCTTTCATGAATTACAGAGCTGCTTGGAGGAATAGCCTACAGGAGAAAATAATGCGGGAGGAGTAATTAGATTGGTTACAATCTAAAATATTTCTTGTATGTTTTAATATAGTTGAAAATGATGTTTTTCGACACATTTACGTCCTACATATTCAGGCATCAAGTAAGCTAGCTGTATCCAATTAGGGTATAAAGGCTACACAGAATACCAGTAGGCCTACATGGGAACAGACGTGTGCACGGGCCGAGCGGCCTGCGCGCCGGGCCGGACCTGGTCGGCCCTATAAATACATACATACATACATACATACGTATTTATTGATCTTGCAGCCAAACTGGCTGGATTGTGGTGCACAATATAGACGCGCGCTAGAAATATGGGACAGAGCCCAGCGTGAGGCCGCCCGGGGTGTGCGCTACCAAGCCTTGGTCAAATGGACTCAGACGGGCCGGGCCGAAAATTCAACAGGCCGGGTCGGATTTATTTTTTCGCAGTTCAAATTTTTCAAATACTCGTGGTCAATCAACAGGCGCATTTTAGGTTGAATAATAAATGGCCGTCTGACTGTGGGTTCGTTCTATAGGCTAACTGTCAGGTAACGTATGGAACTCTTGATTTTGAAAAATGTTAATGGAAAGTCAGCTGGTGTAAAGTCAGCGGGTTTAGTAATTAATGCATGCGCACAAGTCTGCCTTAGAGCTGGACCGAAGTTCGGTTTACGCCGAACTACGGCCGGAAAATTCGGCCCAAGATTCGGCGCCGCTCGGCAACGGTTTACTATTCGGCCGAACTTCGGCAACATTCGTTGTCGTTTTTTGCGCTTTTCGTCATATTAAAGTAATATTTTCTGCACTATTATTTATTATTATGCTGTATAAGTTACTAGTAATTCCAATTAGCTTTAATAATCTATATATCAGACGGTAATTATGTTCTAGGAAGTATATGTGTTTGATAGATGTCTGTATGTTTATGTCACTTATTATTCTGTGTGCATTAACGTCATTAAACGTCGTTGCGATATTTTGCTAAAGCGCCTGCTATACACGTTTGGCTCAGCATTGAACAACACGTCATTGGCGCATTCATTGACCAGTGGCGACGTGGAGTGCAGAGGCGGATCCAGGATTTGTCAAAAGGGGTGGCAGACAATGGCGAGCGCGTGGACGAGGTCTGGGGCAGAGACCCTAGCGGGATCCCGGGAGAGAGCCCCTGGTGTGGGGTCATGATGGGGGCTCGCCCCCTGAAGCTGAAAGCTTTTCGTGTATTTTCATACAAAAAGGACCAAAAGTTAAGTATCTAAACAAAAGAAAACCCTATTTTTGGTCCGTGGGGGTCGGCCTCCCTGTCCGCCCGTAGCTGGCTCCGCCAGTGGTGGCGTGCACGACTCAAAGCACGCGTGACGCGTGCGTGCTGAGGACGGACGTACGCATACTAATAGCAAGTTAACGTCTCCGGCAGATATATTCACGGTAAATGAACGATAAGGTATTACGGCATCGGATTTGATCGGATTTGATGCTAGGTAGTAGCTTTATAATTACCCCGCCCCGGTAGGGAGACGGGGTATTGTTTTCGGGCGATTTCTTTCTTTCTTTCTTTCTTTTTTTGTTTCTTTGTCAGCAACATTACGAGAAAACGGCTGGACTGATTTGCATGAAATTTTCAGAGAAGGTGTGGAGTGACCATGGAACGACCGGATTACATTTTGGGTCAATTCGGGTAAACGGGTCGGCGGGTCAAAGGTCCATTTGTTTGTTATCACCGGCCATAGCTCACAGGACTGGCGTTAACAAGTCAGTATCATTCGCTAGGTGGCAGCAGGGGGTGGGGTTTGTTGTGCCTCGCACCACACAGCTTGTTCCAGTTAATTTTGTACTTTATCTCTGAGCGCAAAATAAAAGAATTGTGAAAACTGGTTTACATAAAGTAAAGGTAAAAATACGCCATTTTTCTGACTCGCAGAATATTAAGCCACAGCTCGATTTACCGCGAGGCTTTATTTTCTAGAAGTCACCGCATGTTTCCACCAGATTATAAATTCTACGTTAACCATCCCTGACTGATTATTAGTATGTACTCAGTACTGTATAGAAAAGATTCTTCACCTGCAAATTTATCAATTATTTTCTCGCATGATATTGTTCACTTTTCAGCCACCATATGATGCTCTTGAACTTAGTTGAAAAACTTTTATACAAACAACCTGTATTTTGGGAATTTTTGGCTTAGCAGACAACCTTCGGTCAAAGTTCGGCCAAAGTTCGGTACTCGTTACGGTTCGGCCGAATATCAAAATCTGGCCTTCGGTTCATCTCTAGTCTGCATGGAAGGACCGCAGCAGAAGGTTGCTGGCGCTGGAGGATTTTCTTACAGCGTGCTGGAGTGGAGCGAGAGAGGATGGAGCAACGGCGTCATTGAAGTAGCAGTTTGCACCGAGAGAAAACCGTCGCCTATGCTTACAGATGACATAATTAGGATGCTATCTCTTGTCCGTTCATGCACTGACATACACTAAACTCATTCACGGCTCCACCAACATCAAGAAACAACCGGCGATACGGATTTTGGTGTACTTTCAGCTAAAAAGAGCGCTTCTGGTGATCAGTATTAAATACGCGTACATACATACATACATCCATTTTTATTTGCTAAAATAAATTTTTAGTTGCGGAAGTTGTCCACGGAACTTGATGATAACTAAAATTACAACTCAAAAGAACGATTCCAGTTAATTGGAACAGGAAACAATACAACGAGAAAGAGTTTAGGAGCTAGAAATAACTTAAGGCATTTATTTTATCTGGAACAAAATAAGCTGTGAAACTACAAAGAATTCTGAAAGAAATTTACTGCTGTTGGTGGCAGCAACTTTAAAAAGTGTTCTGGAAAACAAGTTGCTAAAATGACATCATGTATCGCTGTGATGCCCTAAAACGTGGAGGTCGAGATAAGAAGTAGCGGAAGTTGTCCGCAGAACTATCATCATGTGTTATTTATATTTTAAAAAAGTCAAAAATCTTTAGGGTAAATCGCTTGTTCATTTTAGTCAAAGTCAGCATTATTACGGTCAATATTGATCGGTCAATATTCAGGGCCTGCAGACAGAGGTAAAAACATAATCTTCGGTGAGGTAAAACAATCACCAGACGGGTTATTTCTCGAGCGTATTAACGTATTTTGTTGCTGACATGGTGACATAAACTCCATAAAACTGCTTGCGTCTAGCATTTTTGCTATTGTGCAGTTTTGCGCCTATCACTATGAGATCCGCAGATCACATCACTGACGCGCTTGTCACTCTTCACTGGCTGCGCGTCCCTCAGCGGATCGAATATAAGGTCGCCGTGATGACGTATAAGGTACTACATGGAACTGCGCCGCGATATCTGGGACCGCTCCCACTGGTCAGTGACCTACCTGGCCGGTGGACACTGCGCTCTACCAACACCAGTCGCCTTCTGATGCCACCCGCCGGACTGTCAGCTGTCGGTAGCCGCGGGCTTTCACCGTAGCTGGTACCCGTATCTGGAATTTGCTACCGGAGGAGATTACGCCAGCTCAGTTACTGTCGACATTCCGCCAACGTCTCAAGACTTTCCTCTTCATGAAGTCTTATCCCGATATCATATTCTGAACTCAAACACTGCAGGCTGATAGCTTTTCATACCCGTCTTTTTGTTCGTTTTCGTGTTCTTTTTTCATTCCTCATTTTACCTAGAAGTAGCTCTGCTACTATAGGCTTTTTCCGATTGATTTATTGATTGATTGATTGATTGATTGATTGCAGTGTGGTTGATGCAGATTAGACTGGGTAACCATGGCAACAAACAGGCTAGTGCTGCAGCTGGTTGTCATGTTGACGGTTACTATGACAACGACGCTGGCCGGCAGATCCTTTCGACTTAGTGCGATTGCCCCGCGCACTCGCGCAGGCCAACCGCCTTACTTCAGGATAGTTCTTGAGCGGATTGACCAACTGACCGCACTGGTCAACGACTTACAGGCCAGCGTGGACGAGATACAGGAGACAGTCACCATCATCAATGCTACTGTTAACCCGCCAGTCGTCAGTGAGCTAACAAACATACTCTCTTTTCGTCTTGCTCTTTCACGTTAACGCAATTATCGAATAACTGTCGTTTTACCGCGCGATACACGTAGTGCAAAGCGCGGTATTGCTGTCGTAAGTCGTCAGTCCGTCCGTCTGTCCGTCTATGACGTTGATGTACCGTGGTCGTATAGGTTGGGTTAGTACGAAAGTAATTACTCGAATAATTAGCTTGGGGTCTTCGCTCCTCGGACCCCAACATTCGGCAATCTAGTCCAAGGAGAACATCCCCAAAATTCGGCTGGAATAGGGTGGCGCACATGGCGCTGTATCTCTGAAACGGAGCAAGATAGGACCAAGGTTACTATTGACGACTAACAGGAAGTCGCATATGCGCTTGAAGTCGCATATGCGCTTTCGATTAGTGCCAAAATCAACGACTTTGGATGACCGTGAACGGCCCTTGCGAACTCTCTCTCAAAATACATGCGTTTTCGCAGCCCAACACGAAAAATTGAATGAAGATAGATAGACCTATACACTATCGGCGGCGATGATGCCGTCCAATAACTCTACTTTCTGGCAATATAAGGTGCATGCGGATATTTGCCGAGGTTCCCTGGAGAGGGAAACGACTGTGAGATTGTCGAAAACGGTAATTTTTTGAGTACTTTCGCTCGCTATTTCTTCAGAAGCTTTACAGTTATGGCCAACATTATATAGTGTTATTTAGTCCCTCGTCGCCTTTTCATTGACCCCATAGTACGTGAACTTGAATGACCATGAATGACCAGTTTGCGCTATTTTCTGTTTGTTTTGTAAGGTTGAAGTTCAAAATTTGCTTATTTACTTATACTTTCGCGACTTTACTCATTAGGCTATCCGCAGGGATGCCCGAGTCTTTTTAGTCGAGACCGAGGCATTGACAATTCAAGCCGAGGCGAGACCGAGTCCGAGACCAAGGCCTTCAGAGCTCGAGACGAGGCCGAGGCGTACCAACTTCGAGGCGAGACCGAGGCGTCAAGACCGAGGCCACATCCCTGGCTATCCGCCCCCTCTCTTAAATGATTTGATTTGACTTCAGTCCCGCTTCACTTAAAATCATCAAACCGGAAACGACGCCATATTGGTATCCGGATAATAATCCGGATAATTTAGTATCCGGTAAACGGATATCCGGATTGTAAATTATCCGTTTTGAGCATCCCTAACAAATTGACAGCTAAATAAAATATTAACCCCTTACGATTAATTTCTTATTCTAATTGACTGTGGCATCGCGCGGTTTATTGCTTGCGATAGCATGCGGCTTCTTGTTAATTATTCATTTTATCCTTTAATGGTATCGGATAGGGCTATAGCAAAGCCACACTCTCTTGTGTTGTACATTAAGACCTATAGCTGCCACAAAGCCGCCGAAGATTAGAGCCGCGCCGTAAAAAAAGTGTGAGCTAACGGCTACGGCTAGTCCTACAGACGTAACGTTACAGTCGACATTATCTCCGCTTTGATAGTTGACAATTACCTAACTGTACCGTGGTACCGAAGAAGTACATTCGGCGGTTGTAATCGGCAGTGTGGCCTTCTCTACTGGGGGTCCGATGGCCTGGAACAGGCTACCGTACGATCTCGTGAGTACCGTCGTGCTGTAAGGCCTATATCACAATTGCGATTCGACTACGATGCGACTGCGATGCGACGAGTCACGATACCACGAGGTATTCGACTACGACGGAAGTGATGGAAATTACGATTTGCGTTCGATTCGACTGCGATACGACTACAACACGACTACGACGAAAATTTGGCATATTCGTTTTTTGCTCGCGTCGAATCGCGTCGAATGGAAGCATGCGCGCGCGATACGTCGTAGTTGGATCGTAGTCGTATCGCAGTCGAATCGAACGTGTATCGTAATTTCCATCACTTCCGTCGTAGTCGAATACGTCGTGGTATCGTCGTATCGTAGTCGCATTGTAGTCGAATCGCAATTGTGATATAGGCTTTACAGCACGACGAGAACTACCTCACCCTTATTCCACCCGAATTTTAGGGGTGTTCCCTTTGGACTAGATTGATTGGCGATGTTGTGGCTCCGAGGTCCAAGGAGCGAAGACCCTAAGCTAATTATTCGTGTAATTAATGTCGAACTAGTCCAACCTATATGCCCAGCATACATCAACGTCACAGACAGACGGACGGACGACTTACGATAGCAATACCGCGCTAGCACTACGTACATCGCGCGGTAAAAACTCTATAATGATTGTGCTTCACGAGAAGAATAGCTGATTAACAACTATACAGAACGATGTTAGGCTAGATGTGAATTAAATTAAAACTTGAATGGAAAAATAGACAAATAAAATAACACTGTATTGGGTGCAATATTAGCATAATCCTCAGGCGCTTTCATCTACATGCCATTCTACCAAGACTCCTCAGCACGCAGCTTCGGTGATCGAAAATGTAGACCCCTAGAAACTTTTCATGCTATACATTTTACGGGCCCCTAAAACGACCAATCCGACACTGATAGGCCGGTGCATAATTTGGCGGTATATGGGTAAGAGAAAAAATGACAACATAATTTTTCTTCATCTTGCATATATTCTTAAGCTAAATTAAGCGAAAAATCAATTTTAACAAACAATAGGAACGAAATTACATAAGGGCCCCTACTAGTACCACTGCGCAGCTGACACTTAATGGTCGATGATGCTGTAGCCCTAGCTTACCGCCACCGCCTGTAATGGTGGAAAGCACTGAAGCTGGCTGACACAAAATGTGCTTTTGATGATGTTGCTAAATTATGCATGCAGCACCGTGCGACGTTGAGATCCAGTCAGTCGGATTCTGGGAAAGCGAGAGTACTTACGTCAAGCTGAACGGCAACTTCGCGCTGGAACTCATCTCGCCTGCCGATGAGAACGACCGAGACTACCCGAGCGGCACGTACACTGTCTTGCTTGACAAGGTCACTCATGTGCCGCCATATTCTATTTCTAGCAAAATACACTGCGGGCCATAAAAAGGTTCCACAAGGGGGTTATGTTTTAGGTCTGTTTGTCTGTCTGTTTGTCAGTCTGTCTGTCCGCTAGATTAATCAAATATGTTATGAACGGATTTTAATGAATTTTTTGAAGGGTGCGGCGTGGCCTAAAGAAAAGTGATTAGATTTTGGCAGCGATATCCGGATCACGGATCAGATTATATTAAGTCAGTTTTATTCGCCAGGTGGCAGCACCTCTTGGCGTTGTGCTGTTCTTTCACTGTAATTTGTTTCATTCAGAGGTAATTGCGGATGAAGCTGTAAATAAAACTTACCGTCTCCCGGTAAATATGTTGCTGCAATACCTTGCGAAAATTTGTACGTTCAGCAATACACACTACAGCAGGTACTCTATAAAAGGTGGTGCAAAATCGTTTATCTGCAGTAATTTAATTCACCGCATGCGTTCAAAATGTCCGCCTTGAGCAGCCACTCGTGCCTTGAGTCGTGGTTGTTCAGTGATGTGCCAAGAGTTTAGCAGTCGCCATCACAGAAAATCGTACTCTGTGTTGATGTCAGCTTATTCTTAAAAAATAAAACGGCACCCTCTGTATGGCTCACAGTATAAACCGATGACGCAAAAATACAAAAAAAGAAACTGAAAAGCCCTGAAAATCGAAGTTCTCGATTATCCCACTCTCCAAGGAACCCCCGCGATTATCCGCATAAACCTTATTTTGAACTGCAGTCATTGCATTACATCTTCGTCGCTGATAGTATGGGTCTTCATTCAAATTTTCGTAGTGGTCTCCGAAAAGACGGACGTGTTTTGAAACACAGTGCGTAATGGCCCTTCAAGGTCATCCAAGTCGTTGATTTTGCCACCAATCGAAAGCGCGTAGGCGACTTCCTATTGGCCATCAATAGTAACCATGGTCCTATCTTGCCCCGTTGCAGGTTTCCGGAGGAGAGCGACCCCACCCCAATTCCACCCGAATTTTAGGGGTGTTTCCCTTGGACTAGATTGCCGATGTTGTGGCTCCGAGGAGCGAAGACCCTAAGCTAATTATTCATGTAATCACTTTCGAACTACAACTCAACATATACGCCTACGATACCTCAACGTCGCAGACAGACAGACGGACGACTTCGATAGCAATAGCGCGCTAGCACTATAGTGCATCGCGCGGTATAATTGGTCAGTATTTGAAGATATGGATATGAATACGAATACGATGTCTCCTTCTTTAACTCACGGTGTTCAAAAGCTGACAACAATATTTCACATTAGGTATGTCGGGTCTTTATAGGTCTATAACTGTATTGTAAAGGAGTAAGTACTGAGTATGCTAATGAAAGAATGATAAAAATCAGTCAATATTTGACTTTGATGTAGTAGTGGCTTACTCTTTCGAACCAGCCCGTAGAACACATCGACATATTTAGTGGAGTTTAGAACTTTAGACCGTCAACGCTCACTGTCATTCAACTGTTTGTCTGCTTCAAACTATTGAAACTATTGCTGCAATAAGTGAAGATCTTATTAATGGATCATGGCACGTCGACAACGCTAATTAGCATGCTGGCTGTGATGAACTGTGTAGATGACATGCAGCATAAAGGAGCACAAGTTCTTCGACACACACTGGAGTCGAAAGGACGCCGACAAGCTGGCCAAATATCTCTACTACTTGCCGTACGACTCGCACGTGATTATACTGACGCTCGGCGAGGCATTCGGTAACATGACAGACAGCGCGTTTGACGAGCTCGAATATGTCGGTGTCGACATCAGCGATGTGGCGGAGGAAGGACAGACCTTCGCGGCGCTCGTCGTCATTGGCTCGCATTGTAGAACCATGTACGAACTGTACGAGGACGAACCAGCATATCTCTATTTCCAGCTCAACGGTACGTGTTTAGAGCCAAACTCCACTACACGGACACCGGCTACGAACACCGGCTATACGGAGTACGGACAAGGCTACAGACACCACCAACGGACAAGCTCACAACAATTCTACAACAAATTTGCCACACCGCAATGCCAGAGCCCAACATCTCGACATGTCAAGATGTTGGGATGTGGCAAATTTTTGTCCGTTGGTGGTGTTCGTAGCCGGTGTTCGTGTAGTGGAGTTTGGCTCTTACAACCACCATCACCACTACCACCACCATGGTCATGGTTTAGCTGGAATCTAATAGTTCTTTTACCCGATTCGGATTGATTCCAGTTGTTGACTGTCAAAGCACGAGTCGTCAATCCACTGTCTGTGTGGTGTGGCCAACTTATTCCACTTCGTTAAGCTATACTTCCATTTATAATTCAACAGGTAGGCCTAACGGAGCTCGTACACCAGATCAGTCCTCGAAATTCCGTCATTGACAGTCTCATTGTAGATTAGTGTTTTTGATCACTGCTTTATCTGCCGCCAGCCCTCCTATAATTGTCGCCGTATACAACACGATACGAAAAATTGAATTGTCCTGAAAAAATGGACGGTATTGTTGATGAGTGAATGCCGAATCTGCCAGTGAAAGAAATGTGAAAATCGGTCAACGTTGGATCCACTTACTCGCCACAGAGAAAATTAAATTAATGAATACAAAAAAGTAAAAAAGAAAATCAATCCATAACTTGAAAAATCCGGGAAAACAGTCCGGCTATACACTGAAGGCAGTACGGAGGGTATCAGCAGTCCTTGGTGGAAAGGATTTGTGGAAAAGGGGAGGGATGACCGAGTGGTAGTTGCCGACCAGAATGCAAGCCGCCTAATCTCCGAGGTCGCTTCAACTCGCTTGGCCTATCGTCATCAAACTTTGCCACATGTTCAACGGTGACCCAGATTAATGAAGTTCGGTCCGACATTTGGAGGCCCTTCCCCCGAAATTTGGCGGCCCCAAAACATGAAATTTCGGCGTGATTTCGGACAACTGCGCGACTTGATCGCGAATTTCTCCGGAGAGCAGCACGATATCGTCAATCGGAAAAACGGCGTTACAAACTACGGACACTCCCGCTATCCCGCACGGGCAAACTTAACGCATCTAGTATTATCATTATTATATTATTTTAAGCCTGGATTGGAAGAGTGCATGACAACTATAAAACAGGTCTATTATTTATCACCATTAGTCTACTATTCACATACGGAAATTTTCATCAACAAGTTACAACTCAGATCAGTTTGGTTTGAATGTGAAACAGGCGACACAGAGAAGACGTCGTATTTCACACACAAGGGCTGCGACACGGAACCTTGTGACTGTCCGTCGCCACAGTGGAAGAAGAAATAGCGGACTAGCTGGACACGACGGCGGAACCGGCACGCAACGGCTGTTTACGCGAACTCACGCTGACTTATTTTACAACAATAATAAAACAGTCATAATTTCAGAATGTTGAATGAACGAATGAATCGGTGTCATGTGCTTGTCTTTACCAAGTCATTCTTGTGTACTGTACACCACGTCATGCTAATGAGAGCAGCTGCCTCTTATTGCAAATATGCGGTAAGTTTTTTGACAGACCATCATGAAAGATACGATCACTTCACTCTAACTTGTCTTACTCACTACATGTAAATAGTTATAATTAAACAGTTTAACTAAAAAACAAACTGAAGCCAGCAAACAAGAACAAATACACAGTACACACTGTCTGTTTTTGTCTGCCCCAATTTTCTAGAGTTACTCCAAGTTAGGTTACTCCAGGTTAGGCCAGTCTCCAAAAGTAAACTCTTGGGAACTGCGCTGGCAACAAGTACAGACTACAGAAGAGCAGACCACACCATAACTTTAAAGTAATCAAATTGAATGTAGCATGTTTAGTCTCACACACTGTAATAAGGTCGTTAACTACACTCAGCTTAATAACTGATATGACTGAATGGTCCAACGAAGCTACAATACCGGTAGGTAATAATGCATAACACTTCTGGACCCTCTGAAACGCTCGCTCTACATCACTGCTGTCTAGGCCAACTCAGCCTTCTATTCCTCATGGGTCAGTGAACTAATGACTGGAAAGGAAATGATGGAACAGTTATCTTGATTCCCAGCAGAATATGTAGCAGGTAGCACTGTGTGACACACCTGACTGTGTCCTGAGTGCTTCCTTGATCAATCATCATAAACAGGTGCTGTCTCAGTTTCATCTCAACTGCCCACACCTCTATAATAAAACTTACAACACTATGTCTCAAAAAGGGCCCACTTTGTCTTCACTCGTAACTTTGACAAATGGCAACAGATTTTCATAATTTTTGGCAGCCATACGCTACAGGAAATTAGGAAAAAATGCTATATAATGAGCCCATCTAATGCATTTTGTGTTACTGCACTGTATGCAAAATCTTGAATGCAACTTTAGCGACATTATCACTGCTAAAAATGCCACTGATTTATTTTGGAAATATCTTTGTCAATTTTCGTCCAAATTTCACAATTTTTGAAAGAATCATACCCGATGATTATTACTTACAAGTGCTGTCCCATTTGACGTCGGGATCCAGCTTATAGTTAGGCCTAATGCTATGGTAACAGATGAAGCACTGACGTAAACAATGTGCCACTGCTCACTGTGTGTGCACGTTAACTCGAGAGACATCAGAATTAATTAGTCCAGACGTACGATCACTTAATAGAACGATATTGCAAAGTCTGCTGTAACTGTGCTGTTGTGTTATTTCACTTACTTCTAAGAATCAGATCTAAAATAAAGATTTTCACACTTACTAATACAGCAGTGAACGTGACCAATGTTGTCACCAAGATTTTACAAGGTGGTGCAGTTACAAAAACTGCATAAGGTGGGTTAATTATAAATCCCTTGTTGCAGATTTTTTGTGACAGATGTTTACTAAAAAATTATAAAAATCAGTTGACATACGTCAAAGTTATAAGCATAAAAGGGGTCCTTTTTTAAGACACAGTGTTATAGAATGCAAAACCAGTGCATAACTTAACACCGCTGGTACAACTTAACTTCTGTGTTACAGTACCAGTATTTCCATCATACAAGCAATTCCACGATTAATGATGCAGGTCATATTCTCAACTCCTAATTGTTGGGCCTGAGGCCTACTGCAAAGAATTATACCCATAACTCAGGATACAGGCTAATGCATCAGATCCACTGCAAACACCCCAGACTGTCTAGCTGCATTTAGGGGAGAAGTTTAGATATAAAGGACGACAAACAGCAGGAGAGGAAAAGTATTTCTTATGAACATGCTAACAGCTGGTAAATGTAAGAAGCCTATTTACGTCACCAAGTGCTCAAAAATGCACAGATTTGCATACACATTTCAAAAATTTTCTCGTGGTGAGACCCCCAAACGCCCTAGTGCTTTGACCCAGAGACAGAGACAGTATTGGCACTTTTTTTCAGTATGCTTTAAGCACTGTGCAAACTGAGAATCACACCAAAGCATTCAGTGAAGAAAAAAAGACAGAAAATATTATGCCATTTTCACGTCATTTTCGTTACTATCTGAAAGCAAATGAAGCCTTGTAATACTAGAAATGTCAAGTAAACTGATGATATAGTGAGGACAGACAGACACGGTGCCCCCAGACATCCCTCCAGATCCAACAGCAAATTACGTTTTCAAAGTCCTTGGACATCCCAACCCGCTGCTGTCATGTATAGCCAGTGTATAGGGATGTCCCGGCCTTTGAAAACTTCGGGGAACATGTGCCACACCCACAGTGAGTATCTACCATGCAGCAAACTGACTGATGAAGTAAAATGACTGAAGACACATAAGCTACTAACAGTCAATTATATGTACACAATTCACAGAGCAGAACTTGTCACACTGATCTAGCTAGTTATTGTTCTAATTAAGCAGATTTCTGTGACAGAGACTTCACGACGTCCAGAACTTGGTCACTCGACATGTTATCAACTGCAAGACGCGATTCTCGGCCAAACTCTAAAACATATCAGCAGCATACACACATACATATCATCATCATCAACGCAGCAGCAGCAGCAGCATTTACAAGCTGGCATCTTATTGCAACATCACTGACCCAACTGTTGATCCAACGTGTAACAAATATCCACTAGCTTCACAAACACTTGACCACTGGCTACAGGAATGTCCGGTAACACAAAAACAACAACTCAATATCCTCGGCACAGCTGATCCACCATTCAACATTCTCAACACTCAACGTGGGACGTCGCACAGCAGCAGCAGCAGCAGCAGCAGCGGGGAAATATAAATGTATTGTGACAGGCAAAACAGGTAATGAAAATGCAATATGGTGAGGCAAAACAGGTAATGAAAATGCAATATGGTGAGGATAAATTTCATCCGGCAGACAAACTGTATCATTATATACCTCTCGGGGTGTTGGAGCACAGCTCCTCATGCTGTTCTTCTAACCCTAATGAGAGAACATTATTATTGTGTATATCTGGGTATACTGTGTTGGTTGATGTATTGACACATGCTGTTGATTTACACAAGCTTCCCGTTAGTGGACGCTGAGTCCATGGTGTTTAGGCGCTGTAAATTATAAGTAGGTCTTGCCACCCCACTTATCCCTTAGGGGCCGGAGCTGAATTGAAATGCGATGCGGTAGTAGGGCTATGCGACACTTATATAGCATTGGCAAGATTTATATAGCATCGGCTCTCCTTTACTGTAGGGGACTCTGAGCCTGCTTTTTTAAAAAGTTTGTTGTTGTTGTATTATATGAACAGTGACTGGCGTTGAGGTGAATATAAGAAACTGTATGCCC
>Ga0209679_1000555_pt1 | contig 13858 bp, 15 predicted proteins | sample WorMetHEROISLAND_4_FD_187408 | JGI IMG/M metagenome (GOLD analysis project Ga0209679, IMG submission 187408) | Marine gutless worms symbiont microbial communities from Max Planck institute for Marine Microbiology, Germany - Olavius sp. 2 HERON... ...
AATTAATGCATTAACGCGCTATTAAAATAATTAATCGTGTGATTAACACGATTAAAACAATTAATCGCTCGACAGCTCGTTTTTTTGCCTTGGTCTATCAGCAGCAGTCGTATAAACAAGATCAAAATCTCAACACAAAGACGAGGCTGTTTGTGACTGAGTCCAAAGACGCCAACCACTAATAGCAGAAAAATAACTGCATAATAACAGGGTGGCCACTCTCCCTTGAAAGTCCTTGAAAGTTCTTGAAATTTTTTTCCAGGCCAGATGCCTTCACATCATCCAACCAGTGACATCAAAGCACTGGAATTTGTGCATTAATTACTTTGTAAAGTGTTGTTCTGCAGTCTGGTATAGTCCAGTGTCATACTGTATGTAGATTCTCACCATCAATGAACACAAGCTGTCACGTGAACGAAAAAGTGATTTCTGCAAGTTGCGACCATATGACAATGGCCAAAGTGTCAGCAGAAGCCAGTGTGACCGTGCCATTCAGACAACAGGCGAAAATGTCAAATGTACAGTATCTTTCTTACTTATTATTTTAACATTTTGTCAGTTATTAGTATATGGATGTACCAGATTTTGTCTGGCTTCTGCCATTTTTTGGTAAATCTGGCCAAATCCGGCTAAGCCAAAATTTTTGCCATATTTGACCAGATTTAAGCACTTGTGTAATAGGCCTACATGTCGACTATTTACAGCTAAAAGTAATGAAACTAGTCTTAGCTTGTCATCGTTTGAATGGTTTGATGTACTCTCAGTGGCAGCGGAATGAACTAACATATTGACATTACATGATTACAGAATTCATTAAGAGAAAGAGAGTTTATTCGCACATGCAGGCAACCAGAAGGGCTTATGCCCATCAATGCTGGTGCCCATTCTAACAACAGATAGTAGTGAACACCATTCAAACATATAAAAATAAAAATAAAAATAAACTTTCCTGTCACTGTACGTTTAAGTTAATGTTGTGTTATTTGATTTAGGTTGTAGAAAACTAGTGATTATGCAAGTAGAGTATTTTTTAAATCCAGCCCTTGCCCTGGCTTAAGCCGGATTTGAGGTTATACATTCAGCCAAATCCGGCTCTGGTCAGATTTAGAAAAGTGAAATCCTGGCAACAATTAATTAGTTTAAATTTAGTGATAGTTTGTTCAAAACTGCAGCTTTTGTTATGAGATATTGAATACATTGACTGAGCAAATTGAGATATTGTTAATGTAGTAGTATTGCTGTAATTTTGCTTGCTTGTCATTAGGTATTTGTTTGCTTTTATTGGTTTTGTTGAACTTGTTCAGTCTGATAAGGTTTCATATGTAATGCTTCAGTGTGAATTAATATTAGACTGCTACAACTGCTACTTCTGTTATTGTTTGTTTGGCCACTTCTTTACAGTTACTCCAAGCTAAGCTGCCAAGGCAGGGTCTCGCAAAAGTGAATTCTTGGGAGTTTTAGGAGAAATTTAGTTTTTCTCGGGTTGAAGTATATGAATCACTGATTTGGTGATGAATTCTAACAATTGGTTCATTCTGTTGCTGCAGCAGTTATGAAGGATGAGAGCAGTGTCAACAGAGAATGGACAACTGCTGATGAAAGGGTGTTGCCTCGTGCCAAGAAGTGTTCGAGTTTGCCACCTGATTCCAGTCATGGTTGGGAAAGTGTGGCATCAGTGTATTCATCATGTTCTATACTCCGTTCTCTCAAGGCATCACAAACCTCCAAGTCATTGGCTGCAGTCAACGTGGGACTCGACTGCAGTCAGAATTCATCCGCGTCTGCATTGGATTCTATGGAACAAAGTAGCACCACTGGACTGAGATTTTCTCATGGTAATAATTGAAATTATCAATAGAATCGCTTGCACAACACAAACCTCTGCCGAGACTAGTGCTGTCACCTGGCGAATAAAACTGACTTAACACAGTGTGCTGTGGTTTAAAAAATTCTGAATCTGGATTGTGATCTGGATCGCCACCAAAATTTAATCAGTTGGTCCTTGGGCCATGCCCACCCCTCAAAAAATTGGTCAAAATCAGTTCATAACCTTTAAGGAAACTAGCAGACAGACAGGCAGACAGACAGACAGACAGACAGACAGATAGACAGACCTATAAACATCACCTGCTTCCTTTGGCAGAGGTAATTGGTGACGTTTTGCAGAACTGGTATGGATGGATGAACTGTTGAGTTGAGTTGAGTTGAGTTGCAACATTTGTATCTGGTGCCATATCACTGAAGCAGCCACAGTGGCGCCGGGCGGTGTTGCAGAAATCCGTTGTTTCCAGCAGCGTCACTGCTGGAACAGGAATGTCTTTAACTGGCATCTGAATGTTTGTAGCGTCACGTTAGATGAGCGGAGTGAAGCGGGTAGCCAGTTCCACAAACTGTTGTTGTTTTTATGTGGATTTTATGCCAAATACCGTCACCCAGTTGACATCACCTTCATCGGAAGTACGTAAATATGCTGAACCACCATTCACCTTTGTCAGGTGCAGGCCTTCTGACAATGCGAAATTTGGTGCATTAGTGGTCTATTAGTGGTGCTCTAGTAGTAGGTGCAAGTGGTCTAGTGGTAGAATGTCAAACTTGTAACTTTCAGGCTGTGGTTCGAATCTCACCCGGGTAATTTGCAAACAACTTTGAGCAAGTTTCTAACCTACTGTGAGTCAGGCCAACTCAGCCTCCTACCGTTTGTGGGATGGGAAATTAGTAGTAAGTAGCTTACAGGGTGTGAAGACTCTTAGGGTGTCTGATTTGCGAGGTGGTATGTCTGCGTGCTGCACCGCGGGTCCAATGATTCACTAGCACGCGCAATGTATGGCTACACAATGTGCTGCAGTGTCATTAGCTCCTGCCAATCAGCTGCCACTTCCAAGACTGTAAAGCTCTTCTGGTCACGAGTCTGACGCATGTAAGCAGTGCTATAGCAAGTACCCGGAAGTTTTTTTTACCTTTAACATAAAATTAATCCATTTTGTACACAGTTACTTGAGTAGCTGATAGAAGATGACTGTCTCTGATGCTAGTGACAGATATTTGGTGGAGTTTTTAGAATTGCTGCAAAAATTGTGGAATTAACGCTGCCATTGATTATGACAGAATATTTTCTGAGCTGGTTTTGTGTTATTGTGTATATGCTTGTGCTTTATATTGCACACGGATTAACTTGTCAGTGATTTGGTGTTTTTGGTTTTGCAATATGAAGGGCAAAAGTCCTGCTTCAACCGGGATTAAGTTAGTAAAATTTTTGGTTAAAAAGAAGTTGGAAGTAATAGTAGTAGTTGCAGTGTTAATATTATATGTGGATGTTTATTGCCCACATTTGGTTATGCCGTTAGATTCAGCAAATGATCAACCAATGAAGAGTGAACAAGCGAGGTCAGAAACGGTCGGAATGATGACATTGGTAAAAACCCCAGATGCACAGCCGGATAAATGCGAGGAAACGAAAGTGAAACTACGGTTTGTATTTTAACAGCATTTTACCAAATTTGGTTCTTACTTTATTAAAGAAATTCTCTATTGTAGCAATTTTCCAGAGGTTTTGCTTGGGGACCAGCCTAGCCTGAAGCAACTCAAAACAGTAGTCTGCTTAACACAACTGAAAGTAACAGTAGTACTTCTTATTAAGAAATTAATAACTGTGCACAGACATTTGACTTTTTTGTTTTACTATGAATTCAGTACATCCAGTGATAAAAGTGGATCACTGGAACAAGAGTACCAGGCGGTACTCTTGTTCTACAGAATCCAAAGCATCCGTATTTGAAAGCCACCCACTCGGGCATTGTGCCTGTAATGTGGTATATGAAAGCATGGTGAATAGTGAAAAAGTCAAACATTGTTGACAATGTTAGAACGCCATCAGCCCGTCACACAACAAAATGTCAAACTGGCACAACACAATATTGAATCGCTATGTTGTTACCGTTGTTGTTACGATTATATTGTTTTCAATCAAATAGCTTCCATAATGCACACAAGATTAGCAGGTATGCTCAGATGACCAGCTGGAACGCTTACATGACCAGCCGGTTCTCCGTACCGGCTAGTGCCGGCCCACTTTTACCACTGAGTACATCTGTAGTATCTGCAGTACTAGCTATTATGTACGAGTTCTGTTGTAAAGCGTCAAATTGGAAGCAGGCACGCACGATACATCGTAGTTGGATCGTAGTCGTATCGTAGTCTAATCGCAATTGTAATCGCAATCACAGCAGCATAAGCAGTAGCAGCAGGTTTCAGATTCTATTGTTCATTGTTATTGTAGTCAAGTGTCTGAGATAAGTCTTCCACTGGGTCGTTTGAGTCCACACAGCGCCGATGAAGCAGACGTCCGGCGTCACAGCAGCTCTGTCGCTGAGTTCACTTCTTCTCGTTCTGCTGACGACAGCGTGGATGATGTCCACAGCCGCACTTTACCACCGCAGCACTGTTCTACCAGCCGATCTGTGCAAGTCAGTATTTCCTCCTGCTCCTGCGTTTTATCACTCTGCCCTTCACTGTTTCGACTCATGTTTGTTGGGTGACAGGAAGGGCATCCGGCCTGTAAAAGTGCTGATCCAACAATTTCCAAACGTTTTCTTTTGCAAGACACATCAGCCTCTTCTGGAGCAGATCTGGAAACTGGCTGGTTAAACCAAAAACAGCTGAAGTAGTAGTATTACTATGATGATGATGATTATGGTGTCGACAACGACGAAGAACAATAACAAAGACGTCCGTGCCTTCACTGCTTTGACGTATTTGGTTTGGCGTAGTCCAAAGCTGCTTTAGCAACACGTTTCAGGGACTTTTCCATGAAAAAATGCCAAATATGCCGCTTAAACAAAAGCCAAAAGAGATGTGTGTGTGTGTGTGTGTGCACGTGCGTGCTTGCATGTCAGCTGTGGATTCTTAATATAGCCTCTTTTCAGTTTTGTTTTATAATGTACAATTAAGCAGCATTTCTGCAGTTGTCAACTAAAATTGTGATACAATTCACTGTATGCTTGCAGGATTGGTCTGGTCCCGAATTTCTCCGTATACAACCGACTGTCAACTTATTCCTGCCAGATGCCGGCGTACGTTGACATTTTATGTATTTCTTTATACTCAGTTTGTTAATTTTCTGCTCTAGTTGCTATCATTATTGTCTGTTCATGGGCTTAAATTCTGCCAATGAAAATAAATAAATAAAAAATTATGCGGCCGTCCTATAGGCCACGTTATGCGTCTTGCTCATCCCTCTGTCTGTCTGTCACGTACGGGCTTGTAACTCGAAAACAAAAAAAAACAGAAAATCTCAATTGGTATAAACGTTCCCCAGGACATGAGTAAGTGGAAGCCAGTTTTCAGTTGAAAAGCCCAGGGTCCCCGGACGTCAAAAACCTCAAGAAATTGTCGCATATCTGGAGTACATGTTTGCTTACGGGTTTCCAGAGGTTTTCCTTCGGGAACCTGGCCTAACCCGATGTAACTCCAGATAACTAGGCTGGCGTGTGTTTGACTGTGGATGTGTGTGATTATAATGTGTTGGTGTGTAGGGTACAGATGAAAGTTTGTTGCGGCACGTAACAGTCATGCTGCTGAGCGGAGTCAAAATGGACGTCGTGTGCTCGGTTGACACGACCGGACGTCAACTCTATGACTTCGTCATGTCTCATCTCTCTCTGCCAGAACCATTTTTCTTCGGCCTCACGTTTCTCTGTGGTAGGTTTAACCAAGCTCCGTAGAAGAGGTTATGAATGGTCTTGAGATCAAGATCACATCTCGAGACAGACATCCGTGTCCTCACCTGATCCGTGGTGAACACGGAAAACTGATCAGTCAGCAAGTAAAATCCTCCGTGGATTCACGTAAATCCACGGTTTTATACTCAGAATTTGGAGTGTGTTATTTTAAAATAGTCGTCGTGTCTGTAGTGAGTGTGATCGTGTATGAGCTCAGATTGTGCACGACATAAACATTACGACCATATGTGACCAAATATTAGAATATTTCATGACACAGTCGTGGGAATTTTGTGCCGAAAAACAGCATAGTAACAAAGTTTTGTCATTTGGCGCTAGGGGGTCGGGTAATTATGTCTCACCATGTAGAAGCAACGTTGTCTGTTGTCAGATGGCGAGCATTTCTTCATTGATGCGGAGACAAAGCTACACAAAGTAGCTCCGACGGACTGGAAGGAAAGGTCAAAGAAAGGTCACCGTCAACCTGCCACGTTTCTCACATATTTCCGTGTGAAGTTTTACGTCGGCGATGTTACTCTGATGAGGTGAGTACTGTTTTGTGTTATATTATGTTGGTTCTACACGTGAATGACATTGCTGTGTCGTTCATTGCCAGATGCACAGAATCGACAAAGGACATAGTGCTAGTGTGCTGACTGCCATTCCCGAATAAATGATAATGATAAATGATAATAAATGTTTGGATAGTAAGGCCATGGCGCAGTGTGAACTACTTTAACTGTGCTGTCTAGAAATAATCTTACTTACTTACTTACTTAAATGAACACTTACTTTGGTTGTCTTAAATGAGCTCAGTACGCTAATCTGCTTTTGAGTGTGGTTTCTTTGTAATGCCATAGTAATGGGGGTCAGTGGTCCGAGGCACCTCAGATCTCGGAGGAAAAATTATGCTGTTATAGTCACAAAATGGTAAATATAATTGACCCCCCTACTAACTGTTTTTGGACTTTATCAGGGAGTCAGCAGTTTTGTACAAGGGGAGGGTTAAACCCCCAACAAATACAGCCCGATAATAATCACTGATGAGTTCAGATGCCTAAATGGTGCCGATTTGTCCTGCTGCGCATTGTCAACTCTTTCAGTATGTTGATAAGCTGTGTGTATGCACGTGTGTGCATGTGTGACAGACAAGAAGCAACCATTCATCAGATGTACTTACAGCTGAGGTTGGACCTACTCAATGACCGATTCTCGTGCAATGTGGAACAGGCGCTGCGTCTCGGAGCGCTTGCCCTTCGAGTCGAGTACCCAGGAGGTCGGCAGCTTGACGAAGCCTTGATTGACTACTACGTCGCCCCATCGGTGCTGCGTGGACCTGCCAGAACGAGCCTGTATAACTCACTACTGCGAGAAATTGATCACGTCACTGAGCTGTCACGTGATCATGCCAAGCTTCAGTTTATTCAGGTCTTGTTTGTTACATAACGTCACTATTAGCGTCAGTATACACAAGCAGTTTATGTTTCACTGGCCCATTTTGACGATGACGATGATGATGATGATGATGTTGATGATGATGATGATGACGACTTTTAGTATGTTTACCCAGGGATATGGCCTCAGTCTTGACGCCTCGGTCTCGAGGCCGTCTCGAAGCGCAGTAGTGCCTCGGCTCGGTCTCGCCTCGGTTGAAATTTCAAATGCCTTGGTCTCGCTTCGGCCTCGACACCGAACGTCTTGGTCTTGGCCTTGGTCTCGACACTGAAGGCCTTGGTCTCAGCCTCAGCCTCCGTAGCAAGCGCCTCGGTCTCGTAAGCAAGCATTTTAGCATTACGTATATAAAATTATGCTTGAATATGCCACTTCGGTTTAGCCTCAGTTCTAGGCTTCCCCACTTCTTTTTAGGACTACATCAGTCCTCGAAATGATGTGGATGTGGGATGTGGTCTCAGTCTTGATGCCTCGGTCTCAAAGCGCAGTAGTGCCTCAGCTCGGTCTCGCCTCGGAGTTGGTACGCCTCGGCCTCGTCTCAGTCTCGGTCTCTGAAGGCCTTGGTCTCGGTCTCGCCTCGGCTTGAATTGTCAACGCCTCAGTCTTGGCCTCGGTCTCAGGCTTTCAAGGTTGCCTCCGTTACGACTAAAAAGGCCTCATGCACATCCCTGCATTTAGCATTTACTATGGTCAGCTAGTACTTTCCGTTTTTTGTTTAATAGGCTGATATTTCAGGAGTCACCCCTGTTAGGTTTGCATCACTGCATCACCATTCCTGCAATTTTCTTATTTGAATGCAGGCTCCTTAGATCTTCATTATCTGCATCGCAGCAATAAAGTCATGGTGTGTGAATTAACGGTTAACATTGCATTGATGCACGTTATGTTCAGAGTGTGGTGCAGCTGTCGGAATATGGATATCACTTCTATAAAGTTTATCAGGCATGTTGTTTCCATGTGTTTGAAAATTTGTCAGTTTTTTATGTACTTGTTTTTAAATTTTGTCACTTTGTTGATACAGTGATATTTAAACATCACACTGAAATGAATGTTGACAAATTTCACAATTCTATTGTTTGCAAAATGTGGTTTTGGCAGCTGTTAAGGAGATGTCAGGAAATTGATCAAAAATCTGGGAATGTCTGGGAGAAAATCTAGTCCGGGAAAACTGTTTATTTCTTGATTTCACATTTGGGACAACAACACCAGTGTTTAGTAGCGTAGTAGTTTAGAATTTTTGATGGTTCATTTTTGTGGTGGATTGCTTTATATTATTACTTCCACCAAAGGAAAGAGGTTATGTTTTCCCCTAGGTATGTTTGTCTGTGTGTTTGTCTGTCTGCTAGATTACTCAAATAAGTTATGAACGTATTTTAGTGAAATTTTTCGATGGGTAGAAGTAATCCAGGGATCAAGTGTTTAGATTTTGGTGGTGATCCAGATAATGATCCAGATGCAGGAATTTTTTAAAGGATATATATCATAGATTGTATTAAGTCAGTTTTGTTCGCCAGGTGGCAGAATTAGTCTTGGCAGATGTTTGTGCTGTCTGAGCCCTTCTAGTTGTGTGCTGTTATTACGGTTATATTTCGTTATTATACACGGTTGGCTTGCATGATGTGGTTACCGTCGCAGTGGTCTAGCGGTAACATGCCTGACTGCAGTGTGAGAGGACCAAGGTTCGAATCCCACCGTGGGCAGTAGCTTGTTTATCGTAAAAACCACTACAGTATACAGCCTTGGGCACAGGCTGCACACCCTTACTGCAGTGGATAGGTCGTCTCAGCCTTCTACACTCCGCGGGATGGTAAAATGACTATCAGCTTTCGAGCTGAGTAATAATAAATAGCGATGGTGGGTGTGGCTTCTGGCAACCTACAGGCAGACTCACAGCCCGGGTCGTTTGGCCTGGTCTGAGGGTCGGCGGCCGCTTGGCGCCGTTCTGCATTCATCATATGAACCGGGTGAACTCTCGAAGTGGCTTTGAGCTACGATGACAGCACCATATATATTGTCGTTGTTGTTATTATTATTATTATTATTATTATTATTATTATTATTATATTAACATCAACATAGGGAGGTGTCGCAAAGAGTCTGAGAAATGTCGGGGAATTTCGCAATCTGCAGTGCCTGGAGTGTGTTCAGATAACTGGTCAGCGTGTACATTGTGGAGACTGTTTGTAGGATTCTAAACACACTTCACGTCCACTGTGGATTGGCGTCAGTGTGGATGGAATTCTGACTGCCGAGAAGCATGGAGACAACCTGCTGGTCGCCGACAAGTTCCACCTGTGGTCGAACATCGAGAAGATCTCGTTCAACAAACATCGCTTCAGCATCAGACCAAAGTCTTCGGTTAACAACGGCACGATGGACAAATATAACTTCTTTACTGAAAGCTACCAGAAGTTTGTATTTTTATGCCTCCGCACAACGTAGTGTGACCGGAGGCATACAGTTCTTGTCCTGTTTGTCTGTGCATGCGTGCTGAAACATTGTTAACATGATATCTTGCAGAGTATTTGACACCTTTTCACCAAACTCACATCAACAGTGCATTATGGGACAGAGTGAATGCTTCACAGTTTGGGGTTAAAAGATCAAAGGTCAAGGTCACGGTGGAATTAAGTATGCTGGAAACAGCACTTTCTGGGCTTGTTAACACGATATCTTGAAAAGTGTTAGTCGGATTTTCACCGAACTTATGCCAGTCATGTATTATGGGACAGAGATGAATGCGTTGAATTTGGGGGTCAACAGGTCAACAGGTTCAAGGTCACGGTGGAATAACATGCTGGAACCATCACTGTACCGGTGGAGGTACAGTACTTCATGTCTCGTATTGAGTTAGACTTTCTAGTTCTATATTCCCCTGTATTGGTGTCTACAAAAGATAAGTGTCAACTGCTAGGAAGCGAAGGTGACAGCTCTTAACTGACAGGAATGCCATCGGAGTGTGGCCCAGTGCATCAACTTGTATGCAGGTTGAATCAGAGTCGAGGGCAAGGCTGTGAATCTAAGTGAAAGCCAGTTTAGTTCTCCGGGACAGGAGCATATCATCTCCACTATAGTTAGGGTTTATATTACCGGGTAATGTTATCGCTGTTAATATTACAACATACGCTGATGTTCTGCCAGGAGTCAGTACTTGTTTGGTTTGTGTACGAGTCATCATCGCTACGTGCTGACGACTAAAGTCTCCGAAACTTTGCGACGTCTGAGTACCAGCGACATCGGTCAGCTGTCTCCACAAGTGTTTTCACTATTAATCAGTTAATCAGTCAGTCAGTCAATGCTACTGTTTTAACTTTTTGCTGCTAACTTTTGGATTCACTTTGCTGTAGTAGTGGGAATGAGTATTTTTGGACCCGGAAGGCAGATCCCCAAATGCTACTCTAGTTGTTGTTGTTGTTGTTCTTGTTGTTATAACTTATCAGTTCTCTAAAAATCCCTAAGGCTTTCTTAAACGCAGCGCAACAAAACTTTGCGTACACATTCGTGCTCATATTCCCTACAGATCTACCGTCTCAGATTTTTAAATTAATTTATAATTAATGAGTAATTAGCAAAGTTCATTTCATGTTATCGATTTAAAACTTGACACTGCACCTTCACTAACACCTTGGTGGCATGGTGCAGCCAGTGATGTTGCAGCTCGATGGGTGACACTGCACCCAGTTGGTGGAGCATAGTGATGAATATTTATACACAGGCGAGGCTTACCATAATGACGTAATACAGTAAGTAAGCAAGCAGGCGCCTACCGGGTCCAATAGTACCTTTCGTACTTGTTTACTATAAAGGACATCATAAGCCATCAGAACATTGCCATAAATTCTGAGCAAGTGAATTCACTAAACTAATACATTCGTGTGCTGATGTGCCGTTAAGAAACTACTCACTCACCCACTAAACTAATTCACTACTTTTGTGTGATTTTTGCACTTCAGAAAAGCGTAATATGAAGAGGTCCACCAGCATTGTTACCGATTTGCAAGCCGATGGCAACTTTGGTCTCGGAATAACAGTGTCTGTGCTTGATAGTGGCAGTATCGTCGTGAAATCACTTATGCGAAATGGACCTGCGGAGCGTGATGGCCGTCTCCGCGTCGGCGACCATATCAACAGCATCAATGACCAATCACTAGATGGCGCCACTCAGGCCGATGTGGATCAGCTGTTCCGGCAGTTACAGGGCCGTATCCGAATCATTGCATCCCGGCTCTGTTACCCGGACCTGTATCCTGATGGACTATCGGATTGCTCCAGGGACTATGTGCTTAATACTGGTTCGATGAGCAGCGATGGAAGAGAGTCTAGTGGTAATCGGATATTCAGACATCCGAGTATGGATAGTTCGGATCTGGACTTGGACACTGGTCAGTCTCCAGATTATCTGACTGGCAGTCAACTGACCACAGCCAAAGCCAACTGTGACGGAGAAACAGCAGGTTCGTAATGTACCATTTAAGATCTTTCTGCGTCAGAGTTTTCACCCTTCAGTGCTTTGATGCTATTGGTTGGGTGACACAAAAGACATCCGCTGTGTGCTCTGTATTCAAGTCTAATTGCCAGGAGGAGAAAGTACTATAATCTGGAGTTACTTGGAAAAATTGGCTGGTTAAATGATATACCGCCTTGGGCACGGGCTGCACACCTTTACTGCATTGCCTAGGTCGACTCAGTCTTCTACCCTCCACGGGATGGTAAAATGAGTGTCAGCTTTCGGGCTGAGTAATAATAAATGGCGATGGTGGGTGTGGCTTCTGGCAGCCTACAGGGCGGACTGACAGCCCTGGTCGTTTGGCCTGGTCTGAGGGTCGGCGGCCGCTTGGCGCCATTCCACGTTCATCATATGAACCGGGTGAACTCTCGCAGTGTCTTTGAGCTACGATGACAGCACCAGAAATATTGTCGTTGTTATTATTATTATATTATTATTATTAAATCGAAAGTAGAGTAGCATCAGCAGCAGCAGCAAGTGGGGATATTATAGTGCACCCAAAACCTAGCTGAACTAGCTTAGTCTTAATCTGGGCACTTTACCCAGTTGGCAACGCCGAAGACTACTACAAAAAATGTGCCAACTCATTTACCAAGTAATCAGTCTGTGGGAGAGGTGGGAACTAAGGAGGAAATGACTTGGAAAAGAGATAGGTCTTGAGCCAAGAATGGAACGTACCATGAGACGCATTAGTAGTAGTAGCAGCAGCAGCAGCAGTGTCGTCTTCCGTCGTCGTCGTCGTCAAAAGTAGTAGTAGTAGTTGTTATGTTGTTACGTGTAGTTGTAGTTGTAGCAGCGGCAACAGCCGTGTATTTACATAAATGCATGACCTGTCTGTAATCAGTGTGTGAATTGTTGACTGTTGTTGCCAGGAAGACAAAGCCGTGATGGATTTTCCTTGGCTTCACTACGTCATCACCCGAGTGACATGATGAGAAGTTTGGACTCAGTGGTTCAGTCTCAGGATGTTAAAAACAGCAGTAGTTCGCCGAGTTGTGACCACGACATGACATCAGTGGAGAATTTGCCTTTCCACATTGCGGAAGTAATTGTAACTGTTTTGTGCCATTAAAATGGGTTGTATGGGTTGCATGTCCATGGAGATAATTGAAATCGCCCAGTACATGAACTTTTAGTTATCCATTCAGTGCTTTAAAGTTCTACGAAGTGGAAAATGGGCTTTATTTTAGTACTGCAGTTTATTTTTTATATTTTTTTTGACATTGAAGTTTGTTAAGTAAAATCACGATTTATAGTAAACTTATTGCTGCAAAACCGAATTAGAATTTTTCTAGTAGTGCTGTAGCACGATAGCTTACGGCACCTGTATTGTCCTTCTGTGTCTGCGTGTGTGCGTGTGTGTGTGTGTCCACTGCCAGGGTTGAGCAACGTAATTGAGCCACAACAGCAATCTCCCAGTGTCTCAATTCTAGCACAATAATAGCCGGCTCGCAAATTACAGCACTACCAGCATATCATATCCGTTCTTGTGACTTTTTCAACACCTTGTGACTTTTTGTTTAAGTGCACCGTGTACAAGTACACTTACTTACTTACTTTACAATGATGACTCTGGTTTGCTGTCAGGTTCTGATTAACATCCGCATTATATGGCAACCGGCTAGTGCAGGTTTATCTGGAAAGTGGCTGTTGAAATGGTGTGTGTGTGTGTGCGCGTGTGTGTGTGTGTGTGTGAAAATTTTTGCATTGATGTGGTGCCACCTGGTGTTTGTAGGAAGAATTATTCAGCATTATGTTGACTAAACCGGATGCCAGTGATAGTTTCGGGTTTGGCATTACACGAGACAACAGCACGTCACCGTCATTGTTGAAAGTTGCACAGATCACATCTGGAGGCATTGCTGATGTTGATGGTCGGCTCAGTGTCGGGAACCGGCTTCTACGGGTGACTGCCGTGTTACTGAGCTCTGTTTTTTCTTTAGTAAGTAAGTGAGTAAACTATTAGCTTACTAGCTGTAATTACCCGTCCTCTGGACGGAGTTCTACTCGCGCCTTCGGCGCTCGCTGCTCGGCGCTCGCTGCTCGGCGCCTGCGGTGCCTCGCCTCATTACTGGAGCTGTAATTACCCGTCGTCCGGACGGAGTTTCGTAAGCGTTCGCCAGATGTCGCCTCCCCCGTCCTCTGGACGTAGTTTGAGCAGCGTTCGCTAGGTGTCACTTTC
>Ga0209679_1000557_pt1 | contig 13837 bp, 8 predicted proteins | sample WorMetHEROISLAND_4_FD_187408 | JGI IMG/M metagenome (GOLD analysis project Ga0209679, IMG submission 187408) | Marine gutless worms symbiont microbial communities from Max Planck institute for Marine Microbiology, Germany - Olavius sp. 2 HERON... ...
AGTTGAGAGAACTAGAACTGAATAAAAATAAAAATGATTAACTGAGAACTGAATAAAAACTAGAATAAAAATGAATTGCTGAACTGAAATAACACTGATCAGCAGTGTTATTTTCGTGAACAAGAATGCTTTTGTGAACAGAACTGAGAATTATTTTGCAAAGAGAACTGAATAAGAACCAAAAAGAATGCATAAAGAAAAACTAGAAAAATAAAAGGCTGAACAAAAAATATTCTCGCAAATAAGCAGCATAGTAAAATGTAAAAATTGTCCACCTGATTTTCCCATTAGGTAGTTAGTTAAACACTAAGACGGTGTACCCAAGAATGGACACCCATCTGCGTAATAATTTGTCTAGACGTCCAATGCCGTTACCACAAAACTCTAAACTGCCACCTTGTAGACGTTGTAGACGACATTCTGGCTGTCAGATTAACAGCAAGTTACAGTAACAGCAGTCTTCATTTAGTTAGTTTATTGAAAGCACTGTAGACGTGGAGGCTGCAACGAGAATGTTACAGGAAATTCAAATTTGTCCTTGATTCGCTCAGCATTACAAGATTCGGCAAACCACAAATGATACTTAGTACACAGAAACCATTACACACAATATGGGTAGTATGATAAAACACTTGCATAAAACATGACTGCTTGTTTTGCAGCATTTCAAAACCACCTTATTTCTACAGATATCTAGTAAGCATCAGTAACTGCATTTGACCACCATGACTGGCCTGTCTGACATATTAACACCAGAGTCTGTACGATAATGAAAATCCTCTGCGAATTTATACTTAGAAGTGACACTCACCAGAATCACACAAATCCTTAGAAGAAATTGTCATGTAATGATTATAACCTCAGATTGCACATCTATTTAAAAATTTCATATCCCTCTTGATTACGAGGGCATCGACCGCATGCAACAAACATGATTCACTGCTTATGTATCAAACAGCAACACATACAGCTAAGTCTGACAAAACAAATACAAAATTTTGAAATGCAACAAAAACATACTCGACAATGGCGGCATAATCACATTGATCCAAAAAACTGGACTTCGTTGTCACATTTTCAAATAACGCCAACAAACGTGGCCCCGTTTCAATTTTTAGTATTCAGAATATCATTTAATCACACATCTTTGCAAAACTGTGTTATAAGAATGTTAACCACAGCATCTGTTTAGTGCATCATACTGAGGAGATCAAAATCTTACTTTCTGTCACTTATTGTTGCACATGCTGAAATGACCTTGGAAGTAAACTGACCACGAGTGAATAGTTTTACGTCACGCTCGACACAATAGGTCATTGTGGAGACGAATCTTTCCAGGCAATCAACGGCACCAAACTCAAAACGAGAAAATACGCAAGAAACACAAAAGGCTACCCACAAAACAAACAAAACTGGCCCAAGGTGAAAAAATATTTTTTACGGCTGACGCTACATTGTGTTAGATCTCGCACAGTGAAAAACAATCCCATCAGTTATGGGTTGCTACGAAAAAACCTCAGCTGTTTCTGTTTCAATCACATATCACAAAAGCAAGTGTTACGGAGTGAAGAGTACTGGCAATTCTTTATGCTGAAAATTTTTGATAATAGGCCAGATTCGTATGAGTTGTTTGACAATTTAATGGGGGTCCACTTTTTATCCACAGTGTAGTACACAGTGAAAAAGTCACAGCATTACAGTCAGACAACACATTAAAGGGTATTCAGTAATTCAGCATTCGTAATGTCACGTTTAAAAACATTTAATATTCATACATATAAAAGAATAAATACTAATGTAACGTTAGAGACAGTTATATATTGTCCACATTTGGCCAATTCAGCCAAATCCTTTTACCCTATTTGTGGATTGGATAACTTCTGTAACTGAGTCTGAAAGTGAAAGGGGCAAAGAGAATGAAACGGCAAAACGAAAACGCACAGGAAACAGACAGCCGCATCAGGAAAGTTACAAGGATACAATGAAGTATGGCACAGAAAGTTAATGACAGTATGTAGTACACAACAGCACATAATCCGGCAATCATCACACATTGTAAAACCAGCACGATGAAAGACTAGTATAATGTCCACGCGCACACCGTTTTACTAACTCGGCTAATAGCTTACAAATACACTTCACTATCGAGAGAAAATCGACGACAACATGTAAGACGTGCACGTCTAAAAGATAGCAGAACGATCGGTTATCGTGCGCGACAGAACATCACCTGAGTGAAGTACTCGAAATTGACACTGCCTTTTTCACACACCACGCAGCAAATGGCACCGATATATAACGCCGCTACGACGCAACTTCACCGTTAAGGCCGAAATCCACTACACGGATTTGCTGAAAATCTGACGTCAGTAGCCTAAAAGCCACAACAATTGCCAAAATTTTGCTTTTGGGGACCGGCCTAACTTGGAGCAACCGGGGCTGCCGGTCAAACAAAACTGAGTGTGGTGAGCCAAAAGTGGATTTATCGACAGCAGCCACTGACAAAATCTGGCTGAGCAGAGTTTTTGTCGTGCTCAAGAATGATACATCTATACTAGTGTATAATTTGTCGGCTACATACAGCAACGAGCAGAACCAAAATTTCTAATAGCAAATCCACTGCAGTGAAGTTAAAGACTGGCGAAAAAATGGCTGAAAAGCGGCCCATACGCAACTGGGCTTTAATTCAGTCATCACATACTCTCGCCAACAACGACGAACAAACAAACAAACATACCACCATAAATGTCCATTGTCACTCTGTCACCACCTCTGCCTGCTCCACATGCTTAACAGTTAATAATAATACACGTATAATACAAACACCGTCAGCGTCAATGATATCCACCAACAATACTCTCTCATTTAAACCGTACAGACAACAGGGAGATGGAAACTAACTACCACACACACTACAGTTTTCACGCTATTAACATCACAGACAGTCGGCTGGCGAATCAGTCGGATATTCTGCACAGTAAAAATTTTCTATATACGAGTGAAATGTAATCGCATCTATATCCGCTGCTACTACAGCGTACGCCGACGTGGTTTTTCAAGACAATTTCAAGTCACAACACAAACACATTTGTGTCCCGAACTATCAAATACCTTCAGATCAATGACAAAGCAGTGTTTTGACAAACACACGACATGTAATGAAACGGCACCACACTAATGAAAACGTACAATTAAGCACAATATAATCAACTTCTTAACACCAACATGTTGCCGTGACAACAACTACAGCTGTTACACTGAATGAAGATATTTAAATGCAAAGATCAGTACCAACAATGTCCAAATGAACTGTCGATGAATGGCAAGGACCAAAATTTTGACACGATCAACATCAACAGAATGCTATATAAGGATGCAACCACAAACATGAAAAGCTGGTTACTATCACTTTTTACCCAACGTAAGTAACATAACTGGACCAAAACCGAAAGATTCCTCAAACAAATGGTTGCTCAAGTTCGGTCATTAAAATGTAAAGATATGTAGCCTCATGATACCACAGACGGTATGCCAGTGTCTAAAGTAACATGAAATGAATGAATCCTTGACGAAAATACACAAATGTTTTCAATGATATTGCTATAACTTGAATTAGCTAGATCAAAACGCTGTTTGACATGTGACAGGACATACCAGTCAATGACTTGTCCGTGGTTGGCCATGGCATAAAACTATAGGTAACTGAACAATAATTACTGTCATGATGGCAACCAATAACGATACCATGTACCCATCCACATCTGTGAATGCCATGTCAGCAAACTATATCAAATACAAAATTACTACCGCAATTGCCCACAATTACTGGATTAATCGAAGGCAAAAGAATACAGATATGCATAATGCAAACATTTCTTCTCTCTCGATGACAGTTTTTTCTTGCTGGATATCACACTTTCAAAATGTCAATTCAAAAAGAGATGCAATGCTGCCTTATTCATGATGATATTCGACACCACAGAGAACAAGTGAGTGAGTGAGTAGGGTTTAACGGCACACCAACACAGTTTAGGTCACTATCGCCGAGCTTGACTGAAAAGCAGACAGTCCCCTACAGTAAAGGAGAGCCGACGCTATATAAATCTTGCCAACACTATATGAATTTCGCATAACCCTACTACCGCATCGCCTTTTAATTCAGCTCCCGCCCCTAAGAGATAAGTGGGGTGGCAAGACCTACTTATAATTTACATCAGTGCCTAAACATCACAGACTCAGAGCCCACTAACGGGAAGCTGTTTTGTGAGAGATCTCTAAGTCAGATTTTCTTGACACCGCTTCAAAACCGCTGCACACAGTAACTTGTCAGTAGGTGGCTAGGCAGTCTGTACAAAAAATACCAGAACAAACATACCAATCAAATTATCATCATACTGTACAATCATCCTAAATGCAATAATGAAACACCAGTTTTATTGGAGCTTGCTTTCTATTGGGAAGCAGGTGGCAATTCACTTCTGCAACTTCACTCTGCCACTGTTCTAACAAGAAAACATGTCGCCACTGACTGCCGACAAGATATGCAGCCATCCGTCCAACTGCCAAGCATCTCAGGCACCATCAATAAATTAGGGTTAACAATGGCATAGGCCTAGTTTGCAGTTGACGCCCGAGCCATCTGCACTTGAACTGCCGCCCGTAAGTAAATACGACACCAGTTTTCTGTGGTTTTTAACGTTCAGTGACCATGACCTTTGACCTTTCATCTGAAAATTGGCACTCCACTTACGCTTTTAGTTTTTACGAGTCTATACGGGACAGAAGGATGACAAGATGCGTAATACGGCCTATAAGCTGGCCACATAATAATAAATGTTCAACAAATTAATGGCAATTTGTAGTTTGATAATTTCACAAATTATATAAAATTACAAAAACGACCTAAAGCATTTTACTCTAAGAAAGGGCTCAACTGAAAAGTTACTCTCAAGAATTGCCTAGCAAAAACTGATATAAACACCAAGTGACTTAATTTCCTACCATAGCTTTCAGTCTCACGATTGTTCAAAGTAATCGATCACATGCAGCTAGTGAAATGGTGACATCAATCAGCAATATATCTAACAGACTGCTAAAAGCAGCAACAATAACGACCAAACAGACTGATTCAATATATGACAGTTGGCAAAAGAATGAAATTTTGAACTAAATCACAGCTATCAACAGTAATGAACAGAGTAACACACAATACAGTCAGACCACACAATGTACACAGCCCTCTAGGTTATCATGATTGCAATTTCTGTTGTTTAGTACTGGCTTCGATTACTTTGATTTTTTCTAAAACAGCTCAACTTATTTGCTTTCACATGCTTTTGCTATTCTTTGGACAGGACTATTTGCAAAACTAACACAGCTAAGTGATTTAGTTGGAGTAAAGAAAACGAGTAAGGTAACGTGGAAATAATGAAAAAATTAACAATAAACAGCCAACTAAAAGTTTAACACACTGCAGTGCATTTTGACGTTAAATTCATCTGTCTTACTGTAACACTATATGACTGAATGTGCATTAAATGTTACCTTATCTTATCTTAGGCAGTGTTGATAATCACCACATGTCACATAATTTTGTAATCTGACATGACACTCAACTGCCACAATTTTTTTAGTATTTTGAGTGTCACGACTTTTTGAGTTTTTTTCCTTTTTTGCTGCCCTATTCTGGAGCATCTTGTATTTTTCCAATCATACACCAGCAACACAAAGATGTAGCAGTAGGGTTGCCAACATTTAGCCCAACCGTGACGGACACCCACACCCTCCCCTTTCACCTTCCCGCCCTCTTTACCTTTCTCCCTTCCCTTCCCTTGGAAGGTGTGTGGGGTCCACGTGAGATCTGAGGTAAAGCCCAGCCACCAACGTGTTTCTCACACTCAAATCGCCAATTACAGCTCTGACAGATAGATTGATGATGCCTGTAGTACTGTGAATAATGAAGCTAGCGTTAGTCTTGAACGAAAAGTTACAAGCCACATTCTTTGAATTTTATGAAAAAGGGGCACTCGATGTCCTGAGAAAACGTCAGTTAGGACACGCAACACACACACACCGTTTCAGCGGCCATTTTCCAGTTAAACTCGGGTTACCTGATCCCCCCTTGATTTTCAGTTTCCATTGATCACTATTCTGAGCGTCCTGGCAGGACAGGCCAAACTCTTCAAATGCGCTCTGACACAATACCACCAGGTTTTCTTCGGGCATTCTCTATCCAGTTCCCTCATCCACCATCGTCATACAACCCAGTCTGCACGAGCTGTACGTTCAACATGTCCAAACCAACATATTCTGCCCCTCCTAATCGACATCTGACTGATTCCAGTCCCAACTTTACTTCGCGCTCCATCTTCGTTGGTCAAGTCTCACTGCCACAAATCAAACTTCCTACATAGCTTGCATACAGAAATTATATTATATTATTAATTATTATTATTATCAATTATAATAACATTATCCCAGGTCAACTCAGCCTGGCCATCCCTCCGTGGGTAGGCACAATGAGTACCAGTAAAAGCTGGGAAATAAATGGGCACACCATGCGATACATTAGCCTCATATCCGATCCGTGGTCTCACAGTGTAAGCCGGTGTCTGGCTGAGGGCTAAGGAAACGGAGATCAGCGTCGCCCCATGGGCCTGTGGCTCAGGAATGACTTTACTTTTTACTTATTATTAATTATATTAGAAATGGTAGTAGCACTGTAGCAGAACTGCTGCTCATCTATAAAGCATCATGCAATTCCTACAGCAAACTGTGCACAGTCTGGTTGGTTGAGACGCAGAACAAACCGATCATAACATGGGAAGTCCCAGGCAAAATGGTAAAAAAGGGTTGGCAACTCTTTAGCAGCAACTGCACGAATGATCTCATGATCTCCACTTCCAACAAGACTGGTGACCTGAATTGGGCATCATGCATCGACCACAAACTGTTCACATAAAGTGACAGTCTGCAACAACATTTAATTGACATTGGTGATGCACACGATAAATATAGTTAAACCAACGTAACAATAACTCGGATAAACGACTCACACATATACACTTCAACAATGACTCCGGCACTCACCTTCCGCACTGAGAGGCTGACAATCTGAGGGGCATCATCTGAATGTTTCTAGGGAATTTTTTTAACACTGAGTACCATCTGTGATTTTCACTGCAACGCTGTCACCATGACGTCATTTATGGACATTAAATGTATAGCGACATTGCTGACAAAAGCATCCCATAAGGAACAGGGTTGTTATTCATTTTCTGCAGGCAAACGGACTCAGTGCAAATGCCATTCACTTTGAGATGCATCCAATGTATGGGGACAAGTGTTTTACGGGACCATCGATACATGTTTGGTGCAAAAAGCCAGAAGGAACGACCTGGCTGCAGACAGCATCTCTTTTTTGCATCAGGCATTCAGAAACTTGTTGATAGATAGCAAAGATGTTCACTTAATCTGCAGCCAGGTTGTTCCTTCTGATTTTTTTGCACCAAACATGTACTGATGGTCCCGTAAAACACTTGTCCCCATACATTGGACGCATCAGACTCAAATTGAATTGCATATGCACTGACTCCGTTGCAATGCTGTTTAACACTTGGCGAGTTGCGAAAGAAAACTCTACTGGTGGGCAAACTACTGCACTGACTACATTCTAAATACAAGTGACGTCACAATAATGACGTCGCCATAATAAAACTCACAGCTGGTACTCAGAATAAATTCCCTACAAAACTTATATTTCGGATTTTTCATATTTTGACAACTAAAAAATGAACAGCTTTTTATAACTTATTTACGGAACGCTGCTCATACACGTACAAGCAGCCGATTAATAAGAAGCAGCACCATCATCCACCAGCCTATTTGCGAAAAACTTTGTTACGCATCTCTCGACATTTCTTCTTTTATCAACTTTGCTTTCTCTTTCAACTGAAATTTCACCGATGGTTTCAGTTTAATATTTACTCAGCTAATCACAAACTGGTACAGATGACGGCAGTGACCGTATAAGGCGTAAAAAAACAAGATTTTCCAAGATCGACCAAATTGCTTCATATTCCATAACAGGTAATTAAAAATGGCAGTAGCAGAACTGCTGCTTGTCTAAAGGCATCATACAATTCCCACAGCAAATTGAAACCACTCTGCGATGCATTTGCCACAGCTTTGGTTATATGTAAAGTCAACAATACCACCATCTTGCACCTCCAAATATTTTCCGTTCACACATCCGCTGGAATAGTAATCACCGCTTCACAATTAACGTACGAAGACACAGACGCAACCGCATGCATGCTGTACACAACAGTACTAAATGATACACACCCAGCAGTTCATACAAAACAAAATGCCGACGAGTAAGTAAACTATTAAAAATACAACACGCACGTGGTACGTCTCTAGTGCATCTCAATCTGCTCAATATCAATTTCACTGTCCAAATCTCCACTAAACACCTCCAGCTCCTCCTCTTTTATTCCATCCTCGCCTCCACGGAAACGTGACGGGGAGGCGGCAATTTCCAACGGCTCGTCGCCAGTGTCGCTGACGCTGTCGGTGGTAGTCTGCCGACACTCGAAGCTAGGCTCTTCGTCTTCCGACGTCGAATTGACGCAGCGCGAAGAATACGCAGCCTCGTGATCGGTGATGACCTCACACGCCGCCGAAAACGAAAGGTTCTGCGTAAACCGGAATGAATCTCTGTGTGAAAATTCAATATCCTACACAGACAACACACTGCAGAGATCAATCTCTCACAGTACAACAAGTATCCAGGTCGGGCCACTATCAAGCAACCTGGGTCTACTCAGCCTTCCATCCTTCCGGGATAGGTAAATCAAGTACTGGCCTGCTTGGCTGGGGTTATGGCAGGGCATGTCCACTTGTGTCAGGTGGCAGGTAACACTGTGTGATCCCATATGGCAAGTGATGCTTCGTAGCTCTGTGACAGGTTTCCCATTAAGAGCTATACTACACTAACCTTTTAACCTTTCTATCCATATCGGTTAAAATCGAACGAGCCCGGCTCATACACTTTTCGGCCCAAACCAGACCATCTAAGCAACTCAACGGCCCGACCCCACTGTTTTTCGACTTCAAAGCCTTCCAGCCCACAAACTGCCCAACCCATGAACAAGTCTGGTGCTAACTATGCATTGCACCACGTTCTGCCGTTGTTTCCGGTCTCTAGCTTTTCACTTCAGTGTTTATGTGTCTATTTGACATCAGTCTTGTATCACATCCAATCAATCGCAACATGTCTTCCCCCTCAAACGCCAACTGCCACACTCTTGATCAGCTGTTCATCTCCCAAATGGCAAAATATCACAACAAGTCAGTGAAAACAAAGCTCCTGTCACAGACACGGCAAATCAGAAAGTCGGTGGACCAAAGTTTAATGTGTTCACAACAACTTCATCCCTTCACAGATAATAGGTTTCATTTCATTCACCACACACAGAAAGTTGCCGCTCATGTTTGTCACCGGTATTTTTTGGATTATATGCCATTATTATCATAAACCGCATATCTTCCTGTGACTTGTACATGTCAAAAACTTTATGATGTTTTGTTGCATCATAAAAAAATCAACGAGAATTTACATTTGTCAATGTTGCCGCATCAGCAGCAAACTGCACGTGGTGACTGTTCCGAACTCTTGGACGATTCACTTTGTCATAAGCCGTCTACAAAGCAAACAACAGTTACAGAAAAAAAGACGACGACTACGACAATTACTACAACCACAACAACAACAACTACTACTACTATTACTACTTTTGATTTTTGTTTAACTGGCCAGGTCATCCCAGGTCCCCAAAAAAGTTAATTTTTAGTAATTGCTCTCTAAGCAGGTCTTTAATCGAAATGCTCTTCCTGTCACCCAACCAACAGCATCAGAGCAATGAAGGTCAGTTACAGAATAAAGACAATTATCATAAAAGTATCCAATCACAGCTGATGTGTGCAAAACATACACAATCATAATATTTGTTTTTCAGGTGCCATACACAGGAAAATGCATGCTAGCTTTGCATAGCAAGTAACACATTAAGACTTTGCTAGCAGGTGAACAACTACACACTATACTACATTAACAGTAAATAAAAGCTGAGAACAGTCTTGTCAGACAGCGTGCTTTAGCATGCAGCCTTTCTTCTACAAGGCAGTATTATGCATTGCACCCAAATGTCAATCTGTCCTCCTATCTGTCTGTCAGCAACATGACTACCATTAAATTGAGAACAAAATGCTTTAAAGCCCAAAATTGACCGAAGGTTGCTCGTGTCAACTCCTACTAGGAAACCAGTTTTCGGGTTAAAAAGTCAACGCTAACTTCAGAAAATTCAACAAATTCTATATTCTTAGAATCCAATGAATACAAAAAAATCTAACGACGTGATGATGTACCTCGGTCATTTTTAGGAAATCCAGTTTCGGTCGGTCATCTTCGAACATCGACCGTCGGTGTTTCTTCCACGAAGCTCGCGATCGATCACGACGACTTCTCACCAGAACGGTCGGCTGAGACCGGCACCGCACTGGCGGCACGCCCTGAGAACTGAACGGTGAACTCGGCGGTGTCTGTGTGCTCACTTCGGAAATCATCGGCATCGATCCGCTCGATGCCGTCGACACGGCGGACAGACACCCACCGCCGGATGTCGTCATAACTTCCCCAGAAAGACGATCGTGAAGTGGAAACTGGTAGGAGAAAGCAGTCATTAGTGCCGTCGGAATTCCATCGATGATTGCGCAGTTGAGGGACCCCTGCGAGCTCTCGAAGAAGCCACTTGAAGCTGAAGCCGGACGAGGTGACGGTGACTCGGATGGTGTCGATCGTTCACTGGCAAAAGAGTATCGAGCCAGACCGGGAGATAACTGCGGCAGATGCTGCTGCTGCTGCTGCTGCTGCGAAGACGTACAAGATGAAGTCAGCATTCGATGATGAAGAGGCTTCGGAGTTGACTTGGGTCCAACCGGTCGCCACACGCTGGTGCATCGGAGTGCCGGTCGCCATTCGGCTACGGTGCTACTGGTGTCCGACAACGGTGCCAGTGTTTCGTGATCTGTGCCGGGTGCGGCTGGAAGGCTGTGTCTGTGACGTTTTTTCGGAGGCAGGTCAGAACTCATCAACGCAGGACACGACGGCCGACACAAGACACAGCACGCCCTTTGGCAATGTTCATGTCCATCGTCACCAGGTCTGTCTCCACTGGATCGGCGCCGAGAGGTCTCGCATCCAGCCGTGCAGCCGCCGTCTTGACGCAGTGCTACATCACAGCATCACGCAGCCAATCAAGTAAAACAAATTTATTTCGCGTCAGATAAAATCAGCTGTTGTTGTTTTTCAGAAAAAAAAGAAGAAAAGTGCAGAGTTCAGAGAATCACTATGAGTGGAAGCAGTCGGTTGATGATTAAGAAGGGGAGATTAAAGCGGTCTGACAGGTTGCAGTGGCGTAACCAGGCTCTGAAGTCAGGGTGGGCATAGAGGGTCTGGGGGACGGAAGATATATAGGCGAAGAAGCCAGATATATACAGACAGTTTGCAGCTGTCAAATGCTTTTTTCTATGCAGGAGTCCGTCCTCCATCTCCCCCTATCCCCCCCCCTCAAAAAAAAACTTCCGATCTGCGAATCCCATGACCCAACACGGCCAGGGCATTGTGGGCACGTGCCCACCCATGGCTACTGACAGGCTGTACATAAAGACCATGCTTAGTGCTGCTGTTTTGCTTGCACATTTAATGTGATTAACTGACATTACAATTAACTTTCTCACTATCCGGGCCACCCTGTAGGTTAGTCGGCGGCTGTAAGTTGGAATAAACGGTACACATAACGCTTAGAGCATACACAGCCTTTGTGAGGATATCGACGCCACGCCGGTATACCGTCAGTAGCAGCAGCAGCCGCCTGCTGATGGTTTGTCTATACCCAGCTGGGTGGTCTGCCATCGCCTGCTCCGCGTCTCATAAACACTAAACTGGTCGTTTTTCAGCGCCCGTAATTGCTTCTGACAAGCGACGGGCGCGTTGGACATGAATAAACATGGTCACAAGTTGACACACAAATTTGTCATCGGCAAAGGTGTTGACATGGTGGGTGTACGCCGGCAACAACCACTCGCTCTGCTGGACCACCTGCCACGTTAAAATATCGTTCGTTGCAGCAGCATATGGAAATGATTTTGCGGCGCCATTCCTATGCAATTGAACATTATTGTTACTGGTAGTCATAGGCGACGATCCTTACACGACAAGAACGACACATCCTCCCTAAAGTTTAGGCTGGGGGTGATGGCATGTCCAAGTCCCCACAATGCTTGACAGTGGAAAGTAAAACCAAAAGACTTCTCACCAAAAGGGCCACCACGATCGCTCCACTTTGTTCTAGCCCCCAATCATAAATCCTGGCTACCAGTGGCGTAGCCTGGCTCCGACGTCAGGGTGGGCAGGGATTCAGGGGCGGACCGGCGGAGTCCCGGTGGAGGTCTGGGGGCGAAGCCAGATATATACAAACAATTTGCAGCTGTCAAATGCTTTTTATTACCCGCGCGACACTATGCTAGCGCGGTCTTTGCGACAGCGACGTGTCTGTCTGTCTGTCCGTCACACGCCGGTATTGTGCGAAAACGGTGCATTTTAGACACAAAGTTACTATGGAACGGTAATAAGAAACCATAGGCAAGCTATCGATAGGCAAGCTAGCTATACAGCTTACAACCCCACTGCTCTTACGTAAACAGTGCAAACGTTTCGCAAGCGTCGCGCGGGTTTGCCAGCGACAGTTGGCCTTTCTTATTCTACGCAGGTTTGTTGCCCAGTCCGTCCTCCATCTTCCCCTTACCCGCCCAGAAAAACTCTTATGATCATTCTGAGCAAATTCCACGACCCAACACGGCCGGGGCAAGGTGAGCACGTGCACCTGCCCACCCGTGGCTATTAGCTACTGCTGGCTACGCCAATGGGTTTTAACTTTAAGATGGCGATCCACCCAGTTAAAAATTCCTTCCGCTGGGCCTGTTAATTGATGTCATATCTTTCAGTTTCTGCATTTCCTGTCCCTCTACTCTATACGTTCTGTGGATCAACAAGTCATGGCGGCCTGCACCGTGCCATAATATACACAAATGTGAAAGAATATTTTAGGGCATTATGGAGCAGACGGACAGATGTAGGTCACGTAAGTGTGAGAGTATTTAATATCAGCAAGAAATGTGACAGAACTATACAACTGACTCAATATAAAAGGTGCGGTCAAAAAAACTCGAATTTAGGCTTATACTGCAGCAAATCTAGTTTGGTGGTAAGGTTCTGCCCGGATCCGCTATGGGCGCCTACAGCGCTCCCCAGGCCATATAGACTAGTTAAGAGGGGTTCGGATGGCAATGGATAGGGGTTGCTAAGCGTATGCCCTTGTTGGTATAGCTGTCCTCCGAAGCCGTCGGGAATATGTAAACAGCTGAAGTGGTCACATGGTATAGAACTTCGGGTTGGAAAGATGGCGCCTTGTCTTTGTTGCCATAACGACGATCGTCGCTTAGCAACGGCCAGAAACACCAAAATTCTACATCGATTCACAAGTTCATGCCTTGCTGAAAGTTTACATTTATGCAACCAAGTCGATAATCTGCGAAGACTTTCAGCATGAACGTTCGGGATTTAACGATCATCGAACACAAACTGCACGAGAAATTTCGCAGCTCCGTTGCGCGAAAACTGCCGCGAAATTCCAAACCCACCTTAGAAAGAAAGGGCAAAACTCGGGCAGGAAAATATGGGATCGCGCAAACGCGAAGGAGAAACGTTTGTCGG
>Ga0209679_1000559_pt1 | contig 13833 bp, 10 predicted proteins | sample WorMetHEROISLAND_4_FD_187408 | JGI IMG/M metagenome (GOLD analysis project Ga0209679, IMG submission 187408) | Marine gutless worms symbiont microbial communities from Max Planck institute for Marine Microbiology, Germany - Olavius sp. 2 HERON... ...
CCTGCAAAATGCCAAACACTACACTGCAATCTGCTGCAATAATGGAGATCTTTATCTCAACACACAGACTGCTAATAACCAGCAAATGTGACCTCTTAATATACTGTTACATGGACAGAAATTTAATAATGGGCAGAATAGAACATAAACCATCATAAATCACAAAATTATTGTCATTTTCACGGTAATTTGACAATTCGCATTTAACTAACAGCTGCCAAGTGGGTTTATTATCATCAGCATCATCATCACGTTGGCTAATGACCAGCGTAGATGTACATCACAAATCAACGCTGCAATGAAATAAAGGCTCAGCTATGTGACTGAATAGCAATTTAAAAGCTTGTGTAAACAGGGTCAGTTGTGGTCCAAGACTCGGGAGAGAGTTTCAGACGATAGATATGCGTACACCAGTCACCACAACTGATGCCAATTAGTAGCTTGCATATTGCATAAACCGTCTGCACGTATGAACTAACTCTCTCCATTAATGTTATATGATTCCAGAATCTTGCACTTGTGCACTGGCTCAAGCATGATCAACAGCATCATCACAATTCTCCAATCCTCTGCTTATCCGTGTCTATGCCAACTATAGCCGCAATTCACGCAGCATTTCTATAGTGCTAAGTAATAATGAATATTCAACAATGAATATTCACACACCAGTAGCACAACTTCATGCAGCATCGCTATAATGCCGAGTACACTGGTATCTACCAAAAAGTAGCGTCTAAGCGCATGCCTAAAGCTACCGCTATCATACAATGGGTCACGAAGACAGCTTAGGAGCAGGATCTCAGCAAATGAATCCACGACAGAGAAAGTCCAGGACAAATGAACTTTGTCGGGAAAGTGTCAGAATATAAAACAAACACCAACAGCATTAAACAGCATTGCTGTGCTTACCTTTGCCTCGATAACAGCCTGCATAATGGTGCTCGTCCATAGCGACAGTTCATCTGAAATTCAACACTAAGATCAAATTTACGTTGAAAGTAAAACAAACAATACGAAATGATGATCCTGAAACATCAAGACTGTAGAAACCACCTCAATACTGTTAATAGTAACAATAAACAAACCACTACATTTCCACTTCCCTAGAATTACTCCAGAATGGACAACGTTTCCCAAAAGTGAACTTTTGGTAATTATCAGAGCAGGATTATTTACGGGCCAAGAGTGCTCTTTAAATTGTGCAACAAAAGCTAAAAGCTAACTAATACCACTATAATGCATGTCCTACTGGTTCCACTTTCAGTCTTTGTTGCCTTCAGTGAAACGACATCTGGCCTGAAAAAAATCCTGTTCCATTTTATTGCCTCTTGCCATTTCTAGCTCCTTATAATTTATCATCACGTACGTTTGATGACTGTCGTCTTGTCGCTGACGCTCGTGAGCGATGACTACGCTCCACAGAGAGCCGGACATGCATCGTTACCCGGACCCACAGCACCTTTGGTGACGGAGCTTTTGCAGCTGCCAGTCCCGGGCTATTGAACACTTTACTGCCACATCTCGGAGGTGCTGACTTACCGTACAGTCGGTTCCAGCAGTCACTAAAGACATTTTTGTTTGGATAGTGAGAATAACTATTTTAACTGCGCCACCTAGAAATAATCTTACTTACTCACTTACTTACTTACAGTATGTGTCATGCCACGGCCATCTGCAGAAAGTGAAAATTGGTCTTTCCGACCAAACAGCAGTGAGTTGGAATTGCCATTGTACCTTTGACATTAAAAACAAACGACAGATTTCACATACTGCGGTCGTCGGCAGCAAACGTGAACACACGATCGATGGTTATCAACTTGAATTGATAATTGTGCACCTCACCATTCTGACAAAGAAACAAACCGTTTTCACCAAGATTACATTTGTGCACATTCACAATAAACAACAACAACGGCCAAAGTAATTTGGCAATAGGCGGCATCAAATCGAATCAAATACAATGTTACTTGGGACCACATGGTGTCCTTGATAAATTGTATCTCATTCAGTCAGACAGCTTTAGCAGGGTGCAAGAGTGTGTGCGATAGTGTGAGCGATAGTAAACCTTCATCGGTGAAATGAAAATTATGGCTGCTTCAAGTAACTCCAAGAATTGTCAATAAAACTTCTAATTAAATTTCTGATTTAATTAGAACTGCTGGCACAGTGTTTTCACATCAGAAACAGCATCTTATCCATTAACAATACAAATACAGCAATCTCTGTAGGTTTGCAAGCTACAGTGAAGAGCAAAAAGGCGAATAATGGTTAATCGAGATAAACACAGAAAACAGTTATTAAAAATGGTTTTAGATTGTCCATTGATTAGAATTCCATTCAAATTTTACTTACTGATAGCAATTTTGGATAATAACGAATAATCAAGACTGAAATGACCTGAGACGACACAGCTATAAGAAAAATGTACAAGACGACGAATCCAATAACCAAATGTATAACAGAAAAATATCAGCAATGTCTAATTATGAATGCTGTATTATCAGACACAAATGCACTGCAATATTCAATAACTAGAAAGTCTAACTCCACACGAGATGTCAAGTACTGTACACCTCCACCTGCACAGTGATGGTTCCAGCTTATGTTATTCCATCGTGACCCTGAACTTTGATCTTTTGATCCCAAAATTTAGCGCATTCATCTCTGTCCCATAATACATCACTGGCATAAGTTCGGTGAAAATGCGACTAATGCTTTTCAAGATATCGTGTTAACAAGCCTAGAAAGTGCTGTTTCCAGCACACTTTATTACACCGTGACCTTTTGACTCCAAACTGTGAAGCGTTCATCTCTGTGCTATAATGTTTTGTGAAAATGTGTCAAATATGCTGCAGGATATCGTGTTAACGTTTTGGGACATATACACGAATGCACACATGCATGCACAGCACATGCATGGACAAACAGGACAAAACCATTATGCCTCCAGCCACACTACATTAGGCAGAGGAATAAAAAATACAATCAACATTTGAAGTTCATGATACACATACTGAATGCAGTGCAATACTTGTACACTATCACATACTATCACATACCCGGATGCTTTGTTCCACATTCAATATTACACTCACAGGAATTATTCTTTTGGAAACAAAACTCTACAAATCAGCCACAACATACACAAAATATCTGTTAAGTGCACATATATCTATGGTGGAATACGGCAAAAAAATTATAATTTGTTTCTTTCTGACAGGAATGACAACTTCAGAGATCAAAATATTTACCGTAATCATCAAAATTTGCTCAACAGTACTTATACTGTAGCTAACACATTATTTAATCACATTTCCAATTTGATATCCTGTCCCTCTATTTGTAATTCTATTTACACGACAAAATTTGGGAATAACGGCAAAACCAAATGACTACGAGGACGTTCAGACCTTCTGTGTCATATAATAGCGAAGAGCTGTGTGGTCGAAAGTAACCCACAACTTCCGCCACGGTGAACCAATTCGACCAACGGCTGCCACCGGACTGCAAAACAATAAACACGCAAACAGAGTTGACATGTAAGTTATTTTCACACGGCAACTGTAAACAGCAAAACATTGGCTGAGTTCACGTTTCGATTAGAAAAAAAGATTAACACTTAATCTAATCTATATTTCTTAATGTGAACCTCACTAAGAATCCAGTCGGATTAACTTCAGCGATTAGAAAACTACTTCTCTAGTAGACGATCAGAAATGTTGGAACTTAACATTAAAGTTAACATCGATTATATCGTCAGTTCACATTGACCATTAACTCGGTATTTATTCTAAGAAAAGTGTTACCTATAGCATTAATATCTTTTCCAATCGAAACATGAACTCAACCATTATATTCATGTCGCTTATTCTACAGCTACACTAGGCCTTCACCCCGTAGCCCATAAGCTACTATTCATTTCCCGTCCCACGAAGGGTAGGAGGCTGAGTTGACCTGAGCACATAATAGGTTAGCAACTTGCTCAAGGTTGCTTGCAAATGCAACACTTTTAACATTTTAATCACAATGACACTTTTAATCATGTGCATGTCATTATGATAGATCAGTGCGCTATGACTGACAGGCATCAAACTGTCAATTACTCAAACAAAGACAAGTCAAGTCTGCTTTCACTACTTTTAGTTGTAATTAGTCTGCAAGCACTCCAGTTTTGCTAAAATTCCCAAATCCTGCCGGCGGCCAAAAAATGGCCCAATGCCAGACATGCTGGACCCGGAGACCACCAAAATCTGGCACATCCCTATTCATATTCATAAGATCATGGATCATAAATCATTAATAAATCAGCGATTCCTTTACATATACACTAAAACATCACAGTTAAATTGTGGTACCTCTCCAACTTGAACAAATGCCCTTTACGTTCGATGCATTTCACCTAAAATAAGATGTAAACATATGCATCACATGCTCTGTTTTTTTTGTTTAACCAGCCCATTTTTCAACAGTTGATACAGGTTAGGCCGGTGCCTAAAAATAAACTCTTGGGAATTGCTGTGGTAAAACTTTCACAGGCTGGATGCCCTTCCGGTCGCCCAACCAACAGCAACAAAGCACTGAAGACAAACAGGACACATTATTCGTTAAAATAAACCTCGACAAGTAAAAGGCCAGTGATATCACTTTCCTTGTGATAAAAAAAGTAAAGTAAAGTAGATGATTTATATCGTGGTTCTTAGCAATCAAGATCGCTGCAGAACCGCTCTACAATACTCCCCTTGTTCACTGGACCCATGCATGGCTGCCACATAACTAGCGTGAAGCATGAAAGACCACACAAGGTACCAAATTATACTGCTTGGTGACAGAGGCACAGTTGGTGTGAACAACTTGCCCAGAGTCGTTGCCTGGCAATGCACCGTCCGGGAGTCGAACCCGCGACCTTCCGATCACAAGTCCGACGCGCTAGCCATTACACTACCGAGCCACCAATGTGATGCATACATCAGTTTCACATCAACGTAGTCTGTTCACGACGACTACCATTAGTGTAACTACAATTGCTACAACTACTACAACAACTCTGATGACAATGACAACAACAACTACACCAACTACAGAAATTATGACTACGACTACAATTGATTTTGATTTCTGTCTAACAACCTAAGTTATTTGGAGTTAATCAAGGGTTAGGCCGAATGCAAGGTGAATTTCTGTGAGTCGTTGCAGCAAAACATTTATGGCTCGGCGATCAACGAACGCACAACGTCGACACACTGACTGGTAATCTATTCATTCACTACTTTATATATTTACACACTACACAGTCTAAGTCTTCTGATGCAGAGGAGTGTAGCGTTAAAGAAAACACACACTTTCTATTTTACGGACACAGTGACTACTTACTTTCTCAATTTTCACAATTGGAATGGTCATTAGCAGTGAGGCCGGTCGCTGGGACGGAGGAAAGAACTCTCCGCCATCAGACAAGCCGCTGACACTGTCGCCAAACGGAGCTGCAGCACAGGAAGTCGTGGGTATCATTGTATTAATACATTTAGATAAAGCAAAATATAAAACAAATTCAAAGCATCAAACACAGGCAAAAGCACTAACAGTTTAACTCCAAGCAAGCATCTTAACACTGGCATATGGGTTTGTGGTGGCAGTTTAGCTTACGGTAACAAAGTTACCGTACTCTGCGTCGAGACGGGTAGGTATTGTTAGCAGATATACCGTCTTGGTATTTAACAAAGCCACCCAAAGCCAACTCAGCCTAGCCATCCCTCCACGGATAGGTGTAATGAATACTGGCGATGGCTCCAGCCATAACTACGGAAGAAACAATGAGTTCTGTATAGCAGTAGGCCAGGACTGTTAGTATAGTGAGGAAGTTGGTTAAAGGCCTTGGCTGTTAGCAGAGCTAGCCAGCCGGCTGACTTCACTTGTAAGTAAGTAAGTAAAAAGAACGATTTAAGTGTCCGAAAATGAGACAGTGCACTGCGCAGGCACTACAAAAGTTGCACTAACAAGTTCAAGGGAAGGAACGCCTGAAGAGGAAAGCCTTCAAGCGTCCTCAGAAAACATACATAGCGGGTGTGCAGACATGATGTGTTGAGGCAGACTGTTCAAAGTACGGGCAGCGGCAACAGGAAAGGCCCGATCGCCGACAGTGGACAGCTATGTATGACGGACAGTCAGCAATGATGAGGAAGTGCAGTGTAGCCGTCTCCGGGCCTCGGAATCGGACGAGCACTGGAGCTCATCGGCGAGGTACGACAGTGCCGTCCCACATATGTTAGCTTAATCAGGTTTAACCCTCTCCAACTGAAAGTGCCTCAAGAGGGTACATGCTCCCATGCAACAGACCTTTGGTCTATGTCAAATGTTCTTCTTGTACCAGTTCATCTTTGCCCCAAGATACACCAGCAACAAAGTTTTGAGAAAGTCTATCAATGCATACAAGAGATATCGCGGAAACAAACCCCGAAAATGACATTTTTAGCATATTGCATCATACTCTGACCTTGACCTTTGAACTTGTGACCCCAAAACCTAATCAGTTAACACACGGATGGATGCACAGTTGCACACACGGACGGACGACATGAAAACATAATCCCTTCGGCACTGGCTAATAGCGACAGAGGCATAACAATAAAAATTTCTATACCTGAGTATTTCTGACACATATCTTTTTTTTCTATTTTCTACTGCAGTTACACATAATCTTAACTTATAACTGTGACATTACAATTGTAGTTCAAATTTACTGTAATTAATTTACAATTACGCATTAATTTTCACAGTAATTAATTGCAATTCTAAACATATGCAATCTTCACTGCATTTAACTGGAAAAAGATCGAGTAAATTCGACAGCAGAGCTCAACGAGCTGAGTATCGGTGAAAATAAAAAATCAGCAACTGTTTAATTAACAGTTAAAATCACTCGACATATAAACACCAAATGCCAGATGGCAGCATCAAAACTTACTGTTATTGACGTCTCCGTTATCAGCATCCTCGTCAGTGGTGTAGTCATCAACTGCCGTGGAAAAGAAGTGCTCCTCACTCTTGACCTCCGGTGTCCTTCGAAGTTTCGGCGGAGGAACGGGCGGCGTCCGTGTACTACTGGGTGTCACAGGGCTCAGTACTTCACTCGACGTACTCGTCTTTGAACTGTTACCAGCAGCGGCGGCGCCTTTCATTGCTAGAATATTCACACCCCCAACGGCTATCACTTTATCAAGAGGAGATGTTGGTGTGGACGTGGAAGGCTGCTGGACGGCAGTCGGCATAACGAGTGGCTGCAGTCGTCCTTGGATTCGCGACGGAGAATAGACGTTGCCATTGGTTACAAGTCTCTGAGATTCTCTGGGCCTTGCACGAGGAGGGAATGGGACACTACAGACCTGTTCTTCTTCCACACTCAGCAGCCATGGCAACTCTGAACTCGACGAAACAAATCTCGAGTCACCTTCGGGTGCAGCTGGCAAACCGGGCGAATGTGAACTGGGAGCGGCCACTTCACCACCCACAACCGAGGCATCTTCATCCATCCTCGTGGAACTGTCCGCTGGCATCTCAATTTCAGCCCCATGACAAGGCGGAGCAGGCGCAACTCTCGTCGGCACGAAACTTGGTGAAGGCTTCACAGACTGGTCCGAAGTAGACAACTGAGTTAGACTTCGCTTCTTCGGCACAGGCGGAGAACAAAGAACGACATCCTCGCTGTTATAAGACGCCGATGCGGGTGGTGACGGCGCCAGCAATTCATCGGAATCATCAGATTTGATCATCTCTCGCTGCAGCGGCAGAAAGACTGCAGCATCAGACGACAGTCCGGTTTCAGCTTTATTCTGCGAAGGAAGGCTCGAGGAACAAGTCCACACCTCTAAATAGCTGTCTCTCCCGTCACGACTAACACATTTGCTGCCGCCTGCCGTATCTTGACTGCTGCAAGCAAACTCGGTACAAGGCTTCGAACTCAACTCTTTCATATTATCGCACCCTTCATGGTTGTCACTTTCAGCAGAAGAAACCAATGACTGCGACCAACCATCAAAGGTTGGATCAACCACAAATGCACCGTTGTATTGAACAACTTCAGTCAAAGTGTGAGCTGCATCAGATCTTAATGACTCAGTCTGTTCGGCTTCTGGTAAACGACCGACATCTTCCGGCTCTGTTAAATCGTTACCGGTCGCCTCTTCAACAAAAACATCCTGATCGTCAGCGGCGGTGCTGAACTTTGATGTTGTCACACTGAGTGGATCAAACTCAGCAACCAATTCGGCTGCTGCGGTTGGAAGAGTGAACACTGGCTCCGACTGCGAGGTAACCATGACTCCAGATTCGGCGCTTGGCGTCCTGGTCTGGCGTGGAGTTGGAACTGGTACCCTTCGTGATCCGTTGACATTCGTGTTCTAAAGAAAAACACGCAGAAACGATTTACTTGCAGACATTAAAACAGATAAATATGATATCTGTGTGACTAAATGTCATTCACAATCGCTCAAAATAATAATAATAATGACAAAATTCAGCAAAACCACTATAATAAACAGCTCAGTAGTAACGGCATTACCGTTTTCGAAACTTTGTCGAATGCCACATGCTCACTATTTTCTTTTGGTATTCTTTTTATTTAATTTTAAATTCTTTCGCATTAGTCTTCTCTTCGGTTACCTACCAGCTTCTGGGTGTAAGTTAACTTGAAGGTTCTACTTGTCTACTTGTATATAATTAGGGACGTTAAATTCGCTTTTTTCTAAAATTTGATTAGTAAAATCTGAATTAAGTTATAAAACTTCATTTATGCACATTCAGTGGCGATGACTAAACCTCGCCCTTCATTCCCGCTCCGCTGTAGCCATGCCATGATGTTCTGATCCCACCGTAGACTAGATGAGACTGGGCAGACAGTATGGCAGCTTCACGCCAGCAAACAAATTAGTCATGCTGTCGCATACACCAGATCAATACGTCTGAATACTGAAGCTAACCCCACAGCATTCTGGTCAAAAAGTCTACTGCTCAACAAACTGAACTACAGTTGAACCTGTGCTCTGCATAATCTGACAACTGCCATGGAAACCAGAGGCGGCGACAGTCACTGGTCAAACGCTGCCACCTACCCTCGTGCCCACTCGCATACGCTGGGAGGGGAAGGCCGGGTGACCGCTGTTTTGGGGGAAACAAAATCAAGGACTCTTCACGGACTTTCAAGCACCCTAACGACCTTTTTCCAAACATATTTCACTGCAGTTTTCAGCACGTGACACAGCTTTTATGGCATCAAGTCAGTAAATGATACTATATTTCTCATCGTTCTCCGAAGACAGGATCGTTTTTCACATAATGGGAATTACTGACTATGTTGGAATTCAAGCACTTTCAAGGACCTCTTATGCTAAATTCCAAAACTTTCAAGCACCAAATCCGTTTTCAAGGACTTTCCAGGGCCCTGAAAAGTGGAAAAAATTTTTCAAGAGCTTTCAAGGACTTTCAAGAAAGAGTGGGCATCCTGGAAGGGGAGGTTAGGGGAAGGGTGGGGAGAATCAAACGGATCAAACAACAGGCGAGTTCGGCTTCGGCCAGTAGTGAACAAACAGATCGTGCACGTCTCAGTCGTAGATGCTGATTACATAACAACAACAATAGCGCTTCACACGCCGAATGGTTTACTGGGTGCAAGTTGTAAATAAATAACGAAGATTAAAATTCCAAATTCAAATTCGAACAAAGATTCAAAGTTCAAAAACCTAAACTTTGTTTTGCATCCCCGTATGAAATCATGTAGCACATGACATAGAAATCATGTAGCACATGACATAGACAAGCGTTTAGTTGCAAAAATATAACAAGCATGACTATAAACCTAACGCACTGTTATAAGGTTGCAAAAATAACCTAAATGACTACAGCAACAAACAGAATGGAAGAGATTAGCGAGTAAGTGTAATATTGGTGTTTTGGTTTAGTGGTAACCACATTAGACACGTCAACAAAGTGGCTCCACTCTGAACCGGGTTTGTATTGAGATAAGTGACCAAAAGCAGTTTTGCCATTCATGGGCCAGTCGTGTGGAACAGTTTGCCAGCTGAACTCCGACTATTGAACATGTTTTCAGGAAACGACTGAAAATGTTTCTGTTTAACTAAATGTTAATCAGTGCATGCAATCGACTGACTTGGTGCATTTGCTGCCTTGGCAAAGTTTGTGCCTTATAAATGTCATTAATAATAAAAAAAATAATAATAATATTGGCTATACCAGCTTAGTATTTAACCAAACCACCAAGGCCAACACAGCCTGGCCATCCCTCTGTGGATAGGTGTTGAGTACTGGCGATGGTTATGGCCATCACTAGGAAGAAATGGCAAGATCTGTGTAACAGCAGGCCCTGTTGCCAAGACTGATGCACACTAACCTAATCAGTAACAGGTGGCAAACTTGGGTGGTATGCTAGCTTAATTGGGTTAACCCTCACCGGCTCTATATGCCTTAAAGGGTTTGAGATCCCATGCAACAGACCTTGGTCAGTGCAGTTAAAGCTTGCTTTTGTTGCAGACTAATTATCTTCGCCAAGTGAACGGAGTGAATGGCAGAGATAATGTGTTCATTTGATGTATGTGTGTCTGTCTGTCTGTCTGTGTGTGCACAGCAGACTAGTCAATCAGACCAGTTTAAAACGGTTAAAGCTACAGTCTTCAAATATGATGTGCATGTTCCCAGGGACAGTCCAGACATGACCCCTTAAAAATTTTTCGAAAAGGGGCATGGCATGTGACCCCCTAAATTGTTGGGCGTTAAATGCTAATAGCTCCAAAATGGTTAAAGCTACAGACTTCAAATTTGATATGCATGTTTCCAGGGACAGTCCAGACATGACCCTTAAAAATTTATTGAAAATATCAGCAATGACATGACCCTTAAAAATTTATTGAAAAGAGGGCATCTGTAAAAATTCACTTGGCAGAGATATGCACTCTCACAAGTGCCTTCTGGTTATCGACTTGCAGCTATGAAGACCAACCTCCAATGACGGCAGTGGTAGCAAACTGGCCAGGATGCAATCAATATTCGAATACACCGAACTACTATCATTCCTTCTTCTTAACTCGCAAGAATCTTCCGGACAACTGGCGACACAAGCACCATGTGAGCCTTCTTCCAGTTGATTTCTACATAAAAGTACGCCACAACATACACGTCATTCGCTGCAGCAGAAACAGCAAAACTGGTCCTGTGCTTCAAACTTGAATGAGGAAATGTAATGTAAAGATAAAGATAAAGGTCGAGCGGAATGTAGTGCTTAATATTAGCGTCCAGCCAAGCGATTGTAGCCACTGATGTATGCACACGAGCGCCATCCTGCTGAAACATTCCTTCACGGTTGCGGGAAAACAGCTTTGCTGCAGTTAAGTCAGTGCTATTGTCAGTGCAATAAACGAGTATTGTAAATGCTGTGTAATAGCTACAACTCTAAAATTTTAGACGAAGAATTTCATTGAATATACCTACGAGGAGACACAAAATTATTGCTGGTTACTGTTAATAACAGGCTTGTACTTGAAATAGAAATCGTTCACGACCTATCGTGTCACCATATACTTACACAAGTCAGACTTGCGTCCAGAAGCGCTTTACGATCTTGTAAGTGGCATAATTGGAAAGAGCTAAAATTGCCTGTGCTAATGGACAACTGGACCCACAGTGCACCATACAGACATACCACTGCCCCAATCAGCCAACTAGGCCTAAGTTATCATTACATCACTAAAGGGCATCTATGTGCATAGTAGTCAACAGCTGTTAGTATAATTCAGTTTGCTGCACAATTCAGTTCAATTTAGTTACAATTTCAAAAGTGACTGCAGAGTCAGTTTTCTCCAGGTCACACTGTTAGCTATTTTAACGAATAAAGAAAAATTTGACAAATTCACTAACGAAGAATCAGTAACGGCAGCCTCCACTGGCACACTTTCTCTGGATTCAATGGAGTCACATTGCGGTTCCGGGTCAAATTTAGCCAATTGCGACAAAAAACGTTTCTTGTGACCAGGAAGTGAAATTCCAATGCGATCAAGATCAGCGGACGTCAGCACAGCACATTTAGGCAGTGTATCATATCCGCTGTCAGTAAGCACATCCAAGTACTGAGGCAACAGAATACTTTCAAGCCAATGCCGCAATGACACTGCAGGCACTGAAGCCATGACTGCTATAGAACGACCATCAAACTGAGCAATTCATTTCTTCAGTCCATGCTGTCTACAACAAAAGTTACACACCATCGTTTCATTGCAAGCTAGGCAAATGGCAAAATGGGCACGTTAAGTGCTCAAGAGTCGAGATGTCATCAACAATGTTTATGGTCGTATTGACGACGACAATGCCTGTGACGAGATGAAAAGCCAGAAAATGGTAGTCCAAAGTTTGGGGTAATGTTTTAAGTAAGAACTCTTGTTTTGTAACTACACTAACACTAACTACACTAACACCAGAGACAAGTCTAACATGCATGTAAAAAGCATGAAAATGATTCACTGCCAGGACAGGTGGTACCAATGTTAAAAACTCAGACTCAAAATTATATGTAGGAATTCAAACTGGAACTGTCGATGAGTGTAGTTACTAGGTCGAGCCAAATGCCACAGCAAGCAGGTAGGCCCCGTCTTGGGTGGCTCAGCTGATCAAAAGGCTGGGGCAGAGAATAAACAGCAAGACTTATTTGCTGCGAATAAAAAGCACAGAGCATCAACAAAGTTCAAATTTCATTGCAGGAAATGAAGTTTAAATTTTCGAATAAAAGAAACTTAACATCCATAAATGGTGGTCTCTACAGGGCGTCGGCATAGCTTGCTATGCAGAGTACTGTTCTAGCCATCGTTGGAATGTCTCTCTCTGTCTGTCGGTCCGTACGTTGTCTGTCAAATGCTGGCACTGTGTCAAAATGATACAAGCTAGGATCACGAAATCTTCACCAACGGATAGCCCAAGGACTTGAGTTCTGGCCAGTGCTTAAAGTGTACCGGTACGGTCCGGAGATTCGGCTGTGACCTTGCACAAATTGCTAATTTGGCAGAATTAATACTTGCACCCAATTTAATTTTACCTCTTCTCCAAGTCCTTTTCCCTTCAGCATTCTTCTCCCATGGACTGATCTCACGGTTTATTCACCAGCCAGTGTTAGGAAGTATTTTAATGGTATAAGTGTTGGTTAGTGCGGCAGATTAATCCAGCCCAGTTGGCTTTTTGGTGTACTGTAATTACGAACCTAACCGGCCGCTTAGTAAGTAAGGATTTTCCGCCGTAGTAGCAAATTTGTGCACAGTTTGGTGGCGGAAATTCTACCAACCTAGATTTCTTCACACAGAAAAAAACAGAACCTCTACCACAACCGAAATAACAAACGCAGAGAAAACAGGCAGTCCGTGGCAACATTACATAAAATCTTAAATACAATTTTACATACTGATCGAGTGATCATTACTACAGAACTGTCATTTCTAAATCACAACCATCATTATGGCAAAGTTTGACATATAAACGTAAACAACTAAACACTTCCTGCTTGTTCAAGTCAAAATCGTATAAATAAGTAACGGCTTCCGGGGCGTTCGCCGTCGTCGTGCTCCGTGCTCGTGCTAGTGCCACAAAATTCCATCGTCATTATTGGGCCGCGGCGGCATCGGTTTATTAAGACATATGTTATTTTAGTGTATTGCGGTCTGTTTGTCTGTCTGTCCGTCTGGTCGCCTGTCATATTCGTGCACCCTGCTAAAGCAGTTGGACGGAATGAGATGCCATATAGTGTGCTCCCAAGTTCCCAACCTCCCAAGAACATTGTATACGGTACCG
>Ga0209679_1000560_pt1 | contig 13791 bp, 11 predicted proteins | sample WorMetHEROISLAND_4_FD_187408 | JGI IMG/M metagenome (GOLD analysis project Ga0209679, IMG submission 187408) | Marine gutless worms symbiont microbial communities from Max Planck institute for Marine Microbiology, Germany - Olavius sp. 2 HERON... ...
AACGAACGGTTGTGATATTTTGCAAACGAGATTGCATTAAATTTCCCTAAACGCTGATAGCAGTTTAATAATTATTTGATACCTTTAACATAGTTAATTTGCCATTTAAAATTGTTCACGACCTATCGTGTCACCCTATATTATTACTATTGGATCAATTCGGCCCGGCGAGCCTGTTTGAGTTGATTTTCTAGGGCCGGGCCAGCATGGCACATGCCTGCTCTTTTCGATATACCAAGCTTATACCCGACCATGAAGTATGAGGATCACATGCCATTAGACATTCTGTAGAACAGAGATATGTGGGCAGTTCAACTGCTGTTTGCAATCTTCTGGCAAATGTCAAAGAATAATGAAGTAGTAATGTTTGTAAACTCTGTCCAGTCTTGACCCAGTGTGAAAATATTTACAGTCATTCATTTGTGAGTTGCATGGTTTTCGAAGCATATTACTTGAATGATATTTCACAGAACTGATGATATCTCAATGCGCCGAAAGATTAACTGTCAAAAATTCTGATGAGTTCATTACAGATATGCAGGCAGCATTAATTCCTCGTTGGATGTAAGACACTAGAGTGCTGAGTGCCAGTATATGTGACATTAGAGTGTCAGAATACGTCTGAATTTGACATTAAGTGGTGGATGGTGTAAACTGCTATCTGTTGAAATTAACTTCAACTAGAATTTTCTCACAAAAACATTTTACTTTTGATTCAGAGTTTGAATTTAGTGTTTTTTACAGCACGTCAGCATATCAAGCTATGCGAGTGCTGTACTAGCTATCATCGAGATGTCTGTCTGTCTGTCCATTCATCTCTCACATGCTGATACTGTGTCAAAACGACCCAAACTAGAATCATAAGGTCTTCACTAGTGGATAACCCTGGTATTATAGTTTTGCAAGATAAGGTTTACCCAGAAGTTCAAAAGATTCACCACAAGCAAGGGCATTATATGAGAGTGGGGTACGGAAAAGTAGCGATTTTCAACCTTTCAGTCACTACACCATATTTCATAAAAAACAACCACTTCGATTGTTTATTCTGTCTTTGCCAAATATTCACCAGTTTTAAAAATTTCCCTGATACAGTCTGGGAAATTTGCAATAAAACTGTTATTGAAGATCCCACTACACCATAAACATGTTACTACACTACCTTGCGAAATATTAATGTCAGAAAACTAACGTGACCAATAAACTGCGGCATTGTTTCTGAACTGGCCTGAGACGTGACGTACGACAGGCAGCAACTGTTGTGCAGAAGCAAGCTACGATAACAGATTTCATTGATTTTGACTCCGAGATCGAGTAATGTCAAACTGCTGTAGTCAAATTTTGACACACCGATAGGCACCATGAGCAAATGACTGAGTGTCATTCTTGTGCGGCGATAGCGTTTTGTTCCGACGTGTTTCTTCTTTGTTGCCATGGATGAGTACAGTTGGTTATTATGTGGATTTTTGATCGTAGCTAATGTGAATCAAATAAAGATAACATCGTTCAGCAAGTGTTTTGAAGAGCTAAATGTAGCACAAGTGATTGCCTGAAGTCAGACCTTCAGTAGGCGTCACTTTAAGCCAAGATCGCCGTGAAAAAATGATGCATTGACAGCAAACTGTTCTGTTTGATGTGTTGAATGATGAATTTGCGTTTCATCTTCATGACTTAGTACCAGCTCGTCTGCCATGGCCACATTCTCTTTAGTTTGTGCGCGCATGATCTGCCGTTGTGTGACTGCAGTCGGTGAAATTTTTAACATTTATATTTTACAAGGTACTGTAGTGACACATTTAAGGTATGTGGCGGGATAACAGTTTTGTTGCAAATTTCCTGGATTGTATCAGTGAAAGAATTTCTAAAATCATGAATATTTGGTGAAGGTATAATAAGTAATCAAAGTGGTTTTTTTATGCAACACAGTGTATATCTCCGAAACAATGCAATTTTGCTATTAATCAGTAATAGGAAGTAGCATAATGTGCTTTTGATTACTCACAAAATCAGTGACCTTGGGTGATCCTTAGTGGCTGTTATGCACTTCGTTCCATCTCACGTGTTTCTCAGAGCCAACTGTACAAATTTGAACACAGGTAGGCTTATACTGTCTGCTGCAAAGTGTTTAGTTTTGCTGATATAAGGTGTACGTGGATCTGCGGGTTCCCTGGACAGTCGTCAAATAATAGTGTGGTGATTGAAAACAGTGATCTTCAGTGCTTGTGGTCGCTGAATCTTCGGAACCTTCAATACGAAGGCCAACGTTATTATATGGTAATATGTAGTCCCTCGTGGTCTTTCCACTGACTGTGAAACAGATGATCTTGAATGGCCACTTTGCGTAAAATTATGGTTTTGGACCGGAGTATGTTGTGGCTTTCGGAGCCAATCACGTAAAAGAGATGTAGGCTACATTGATTATGTTTGTATGACTGACCAGCCATTTAAAAGATAATCGGATAATTCAGTATAAAATGGCCATTAAAACGGTGTGTGTGTGTGTGTGTTTGACCAAAACAAAGCCAGTCCCTAGTGTTTGTTGTCATTGTAAGTGCCTTCCTGTGGGTGTGTGCGTGCATGCATGCGTGGAGAGTTGTGTGAAGTGCTACCGTATAAATGCTTGCTGCTTTGTAGTAAAACAACTTGACATACAGCTGGCATCTCGGAGTAAAGAATGGCACTTTGTCATATAGCACTCTAATTTGAAATCTTGACAACATTTTCCCTGCATTATTTGGGATTTGAATATACAGTGATATCTGTATTTTATGCCCCCCACCATTAGGCATTGTTTTTTCATGTCATCCGTCTGTGTGTCCGTGTGTGGATGTGATGTTGCTTCCGCTATATCTGTGGCATATATATATATATGATATGCATTGATGGATCTTCGCCAGACTTATCAGTATTGCATCTTGGGGTGGGACAATGATGAACTGATTAGGTGTTGCAGTCAAAATGTCAAAGGTTAAGGTCATCGGTCAGAGGCATACAGAACTCAACACAGAACTTAACTTCTAACCCTGTAGTTAAATGATGTAGGCTGTGGCAATACATGGCTTAGTTGCTGTCAGAACTGCTAAACAGTGGATCTACACATTTTTGTATAGAATTGCTGTGATTTTGTATCAGTTGAGAACACAAATTAGTGAAGGTCAAAGTGAAACAATGGTTAATGGATTCACAGTCAGTACCACACCAGCACGAGTCACAAAAGGTGCCGGGCTTCTGCTGTTGACTTCCCACTGTTGTCTTCACTGCGCAGCAAAAATCAAATTATCCTATCTTTCATGGGACTCTGTGTTTGGATAGTAGAAATCTGACTTCGTATCTTCCGGTCTGATGATAACTTCAGATGAGTGGATCACATCCGTCCACCGCTACTGTATGCAATAGAAACTGGGATGAGTCGCCAATATGTCGCTTCAGTTTATATGAAGTAGTTCACAGTTGCTGATAAGCTATACTGGACAAATGTGTCCAACTTGTAGTTTGATCATTTCATGATCAGAACTGTTTTTTAGGTTTAGTCAAGATTTCTGCATAATAAGAAAGACTCATATGTTTTGAAACTAGAGTGCATAATGGCCGTTCAGAGTCATCCAAGGTCATTGATTTTAGCACCAATCGAAAACGCTTCCTATTGGTCATCAGTGGTAATCTTGGTCCTATGTTGCCTCGTTTCAGAGATGTTGCAGGATTTCTGCTGAGAAGAGAGACACCAGCCCTATTATACGCGAATTTTGGGGTTTTCCCAAAACCGTGAACAGCGGATAGCCTGTGATGTGAACGAAATGGAAAGATCTCGCCTTCGGGAGTAGAAGACCGGTTTTAGTCACATGCCCAGAACATAACGTTACATTAATGTACATCGCTTAAAAATTCTACAAGAAATAAAACTATTGCTCGAACAAAAAAAAATATTTTGATCAAAATTCTGCTGAATTCTGACACATGTCTGACATTGAACGTGGATAATGCGACACGACCTGCACGTTGTGGCATGAAAATCAACATTGAGATGTCATTGTGCACAGTTTGTTAAGGTCGAATGTTGTGTTAAACTGTGTGCTATGAATGTGTCTATACACGTTCTGTATTTCAGGTTGGAGACGCATATTACTACGAGGTATGTCCGAGTCGTGCTTGACTTTGTAAATGTGACTGGTGCCATTTGGCTCGTACCACCTTTATTTCTTGTAGAATACTTTTAACCTTGTGGTAGCATCACGATAAAACTCAATTCTTCAGTCCGTCTTCATGCCAGACTGTCTTCAGCCAACTTGTGACTGCTACAACGAATTGCTGTAATTAAGTACAGACTAGTAGTTGATGATGTGGTTGAGGTGACAGATGAACTGTGTTCATCATTGTGAATTGTGTTTATAAGGTCGACGGTCAAAGTCAAGGTCACATCAAGGTCAAACATTTGAGTGAGTTATTTGTTGCAAGCAGAGGCATCCACATCGACACTTGGGCACTGAAATGTCATCTAGTTTTAAACTGTTATTTTGCTGCCCCAGTTGTGAGTTTGTAGGTCAAGTCGTGACTTTGCTGACCCAGTCGTGTGTTTCTAGGGAAAGTCGTGGTTCGGACTCGCGCAGGGGTCATCGCTATGATTCGAGACATGGCTACACAAAGGACAAAGATGGTATGTATTAGTGATTTGTAGTAGGAATCGGGTAACCGGACACGTTTCCAAAATTCGTTACCCGGTTCCTAAAACGGTAATGGTGCAAATCACTAGTATGTATGGTATATTTTATATAGTGGTCTGCTTGTTAGTGGTCTCCAGGCAAAAATAGTCCAGTATGCGTTCCAGATTCCTCTAGTACTGCTAGTACCATACCAGACTATAGTGTGATCCAGAACTGTTTGCGTTTAGCACCATGTTAAATCCTGGCGTACTGAACTAAACTCAATAGTGCCGACTGCCGGTGTTTTGTTAAGCTGGGAGTTGCCCATGTTTAGGCAGGATTGTCAAAAAACTCTTTGTCAGTACTGTTTGGCAGACCGGCTGTTCCTGACAGCCAAGCAGCAGAGTTGAGACAATTCAGTAATTACTTTCGTCGTATGTTCCTTTTTACGTGCAAGAATTGGATCTATTGTGTATTAACTACAGCGATCAAGTTTGACATGGTAGTGCAGTTACAGCTGTGTGCTGTTTGTTCTGTCTAATGTGTGTAGAATTATCACTGTCGTAGCTATTATTAGTGAGTTAATATATGTGACAGACTACCGGCGTGATCGTCGTGATGAGGATGGCGGCCGCTATGCTGGTGTACGTCGTGAGACGCTACTCAACGGGGTTAGTTTCACTAGTAGCTTCATCTGTGCAGTGTTGAGATGGCCTGCAGAATAGTTTTATGGCCAAAATATGTGGTCTCTGTCTTGGGAGCCTTGTTATATTGTCTTGTACTCTGTGGGTGGTCTGCTTATTTCAGTATAATCATATATATTGACTGTGATCTCAGATTGCAAAAAACGTCGGCATTATGTCAATATATTTGAAAATTTCATATGATGCGGCATGCAGCCAGACTCCAGAGACAGTGGGGGGCCAATCCGGCCATGCCGTCCCCCCCTCCCAATCTGGCTATGGCCCCCTCCAGTCAGATAGTCTGGCCATAAACTTTGAGTTTGATATAATTAGAAAAAATGTATACACTGTGATCAATTGATTCTCAGGAAAATTAGTAAAATTGTTGCCAGTAGTTGTCAGATTTTAAGGCTAGAATGCACCAAATTCGGATTTCCACTGGGGCTTCACCCCCAGACCCCACTAGGGGAGCTTACAGCACTCCTGAGACCCCCTAGAACAGTTTCCTCTGTTTTTGTTGGTTCGTCAGTCGGTTGGAGTCTCTGATGTATGTATTAATGTTCTCCAATGGAAGGCTGTACAGCATTGTAGCTGAATGTTAGCCGGAAGTACTCTGCAGCTAAACTGTGCAGGCGTCGTGAAACGAGTTTAATTTGAGCATTAATACTGGCAGTGTAGATGTATCGAGATTGTGTACATGATGCAGCAGTTGTCCCGTCAGTGCTTTGACACTGTCGGCTGTGTCACAGGAAAGGCAACAAGGTTCAAAGTAATTTGTCGATAGGCGGCATCGTCGCAACATACGTCTAGTGAATACTAGCTAAAATGTTTACTGTTGATGGTGGCTGACTGATCGCAGTGATTGGATTTCCGGCTCAGAAATCTGCTTGCCATGGGGGACTCGGGTCCCCGGTGTAATACAGTACTGTGGCCAAATGAGTGTCCCATGGCATCTCATTCTGTGCAGTGGCTTTAGCAGGTTGCTTGAGCGTGACATACATACAGACAGACCGGCCACACTGTTGGATCGAAGATATCACAAAGTTAAAACCGGGTTCCACTTTTTTGTAACACCCTGTACATCAAAAGTTGTATGAAGGTTACAGCAAGCTGTGAGTGTAACTTGATGATTGTGATGTCGTTGCAGTCGTACAGTGATTATGTGAGAGAGTTTCATCGAGCTCCACCACCAATGCCTCCGCCTCCACCACCAGAATATGTAAATTTCTCCTTTATTCCCTGTTGATGTTATTTCTCGATGTGCTGAAATATCGGTCTTTTTATTTGCAGGGTGACCACTTGTCTGGAAAACCTGGAAATATCAGGGAATTATACAGATGTCAGGGAAATGTCAGGGATTTCACTAAAAGTCAGGGAATTGTCAGGGAAAAAATCTTGTCATGGAAAATTGTGTGACTTTTATAATTTTCCATTTTAGTGTTGCTGTGGATGGCACTGGTTTTTATGATGTTATCATTATGAAGTCATTGTCACTGAATATGAACTTGACAGTTTGATCATTGACTTTAACACTAGCAGTACAGGCATGGTATGAGTACCAGTTAAAATGGTCAGGAGTGCCGCGAATCGTCAGGGAATTGTCGGAATTTCGTAGTGTCTGGAGAGTGGTCACCCTGTATTTGAATTATTATGTGCCCCTCTTATAGGCTGCATTATACGTCTTGTCTGTCCGTCTGTATGTACCGTATAGGCTCCTAACCACCAAAAAGCTAATTTTTAACCACATTTAATGGTCAGTTGATTGCTAATTATTGACAACTTATTCTGTTCATTTGCTAGCAGCCTGTTACATGTTTGTTTATGTAACGTGAAACGTGTATTCTTAATTACTTTGACACTGTTAGTCAAGTGAGGAAGGACATTCTGCTTGTGAAAATCTGCTGCACCGGTCCCTGAAGATTCTCCACGGCTGCCCAGCCTAACCTAGAACAACTCAGAAAAGTAGACTGATAAAAATCAACACTGAATATACACTGCGAGTCAGAAAAAATACGCCACTAAGTTTTTGTCGTGACGTCGTCAGATTTTCAAAACGCTTTCACCGGCTCACTTGCGAGTAAATTTGCTATGAACTGATCATTCAGTGTCTCGGCACAGATCAGTGGATTAACAGTTGTAGGTGTAACTGGTCTAGTGGTTAGAGTATCGGACTCGTAACTTTCAGATTGACGGTTCGATTCTCACTGCGGGCCATTTGCAAGCAACCTTGGGCAAGTTGCTAACCTACGGTGTGCTCAGGTCAACTCAGCCTCCTACCTTCAGAGGGACGGGAAATGAGTAGTAGGTTACGGGCTACGGGGTGAAGGCCTAATGTAGCTGATTGGGGTGGTCACGGTGGTATGTCTGCATGCTGCACCGCGGGCCCAGTTGTTCGCTAGCGCTGGCAATGGATGGCCACATAATGCGCTGTGGTATCATTAGCTCATGCCAATCAGCTGCCACTTCCGAGACTGTAAAGTGCTCCTGACTCCTGAGCATGTGTTCATCTTGGAGCAGCGCTATATTAAGTACCGGACCTTTAACTTTACCATGTAGCAGTGCATCGTCTGTGTATAACTTGTATTGAATACAAGTTTTTTTTGTATTTTCTATATTTTGTATATTCTTATATTGTGCTGCCATACTGGTGAAATAAAGTCGATATATATATAAAGAGCACGTGTGGAGTAACTGTTGACTGGTTGACTGTAGCTGATGGCTGGTATGGCTGGTTTTCCGTACATGGCGGCACCAGTGCCGTACGCCTATCCACCGGCACCTCAGGCATATGCTTCAACTGTCAAATATGTCAGTCCATACGCTGCGCCTGGTCGGTCGGCCGTCTTCACTGACAGACATGCTGTAAGTCAGCTTACTCGGATGTCACTTCTGCTCTGTACTGATTGAATAAGATGACCGTTCGTCGCAATTCTTTCAGGACAGTTCCGAATTTTGATGGCCTGTCCCGGGAAAATTACGGGGTCTTTCCGGATGCTGAATTGTCCCGAATTCCGAACGCTGTCCTGATTTTGTCCCGCTTTGAATGTAATGTATGTCACATGTTGACAAAGTTTTTACCTATAAGCCTAATTATACCTATACTGAATTCGTTGTTGTCGAATGCGTTCTTTCGAGCTCAAAATGCACCAAATCCATTTTCGGCTGGGCTCTGCCCTGGACCCCACTGGGGGAGCTTACAACACTCCCCCAGACTCCTAGCCGGCCTTCCCTCAATGCCTTCAGTGCCTCGAACAATGTCCCAGGTTTCTGTCGCAGATTTATGGTCACCTTATGATTGAATCTTTCGTCATTCACAACATGTTTTCAAATTAGACGTGCATACTGATAGTTTCTGCTGGCTGTTCATGCTCACTGTAGACCAGGGGTTTTAAACACACAGCCGCGGGCCGCATGCAGCCCTTGAACGCATTATCAGCGGCCTTCAACTTCTTATTTCGACTCTCACTCTCCTGTGAGGTGAGCGGCGAGAATTAGCAAACGTGATAATGGGTAAAATAAGTAAGTAAACTCACCAGACAGTTATTTCAAGTACTTGTTGTAATGTGGCCGTCCTATAGTCAGAAACAAAGAAATGCAGAAAATCAAAAGGCGTGGACGTTCCTCACGGTTCAGGTAAGTGGAGTGCCAGTTTTCAGTTCAAAAAGTCAAAGGTCAAAGGACGTAAAAAGCTTCCAAAATCTGGCGTCATGTTTACTTACGGGCGTCATTGCCGGCGGATCAAGCACAGCAGGCACCGACTGCACACCAGGCCTACACCATTGTTAGGCCTACTTTACTGTCGGCGCCCGAGACCCTTGGCACACATTACGTGTCGATGTGGACATCTCTTGTTTAAAATGGTTATGCACTTTTTAAAAATGAATGTGTCCCGCCAACTGGCGCATTGTTTTGTAATGAGACCGACATTACCTATCTGAGTTTGCTGTAGGCAGTGTCAGACCATTTGTTTTCTTTCTAAAACGTGCCATGGCTCTCAGTATAGGAAAAGTGGGAATTTCGACAACCCCTGGGAGCAAAACCCCTGAACCGATCGCCATGAAACTTGGATTGAGTAACTACGTCGGCAACCTCACCTTAACTTCCAAATATGGGAGCAAATCGGCCTACGTGGGTGGTCTGGGCGCGTGCGTGAAATATCACTGTTTGTGACTTCTTTTCTTTTTTTACAACCACTGAGAAGCTTAGCAGGTCTGTCTGTTCTTTGTTGCTATTGCCGATGGGATTGTGCATTCTGGCTCCCCTCCTATTCTGCCCCAGTTTTTCATTACGTAATGCATTTTCAGTGTGATAGCAAATAGTTTACTATTTATGCACCAGATGACAGCATTGTGATGCCAACAGAGTAACAGAGACATCTCGTTTTAATACTATACTGTCATTCGCCAGGGGTCAGCACTAGCCCCGGAGAGGCATGCAGTCTGTGGAATGCTGTCTAGTTACATTCACTGCTTAGCCAGCGGAGAAGGTATCGTGGTCGTCGGCGTCTGTGTGTGTGTCTTGTCTGTCCGCCCAGCCGTGACTGCACACCGCAGTGCCGCATTAGTCTCCGCAGTGAAGGTAATGCGCTGTATCCAGTGCTGTCTAGTTATTTCTGCCAATGAATGGAGTGAATGGCAGAGTATGTGTTCGTTCGATGTGTGTCTGTCTGTCTGTCTGTCTGTGCACAGCGGACCGGTCAGTCAGACAAGTTTAAAACAGTTAAAGCTACAGACTTGAAATTTGACACGCATGTTCCCAGGGACAGTCGGGACATAACCCCTAAAAATTTTTCAAAAAGGGGACGTGGTCAGGGTCACGTGACCTCAAATTTATGGGCGTTAAGTGCTAATAGCTCCAAAACGGTTAAAGCTACGGACTTCAAATTTGACGTGCGTGTCTCCAGGGACAGTCCGGACATGACCGCTTAAAGGGGGCGTCTGTAAAAATTCACTTGGCAGACATATGCGCGCTCGTGAGCGCCATCCTAGTTGTAATTGTTGTTGGTATTTGGCACGAGGACGTTAGTTTTGCTGTGTGTTGCGGTGTTTGTCAGTATGATCGCTACATGGAGGATTACCTTCGCGGCTCATCGTCTTCGTCATCTTCATCTTACTCTCAGCATCGCAGCAGTAGCAGCAGCGCCGGAGCTGAGTACAGGCACGAGCATCATCGCACCGACAGATGATGATGATACAATGATGATGATAATGAACTGATAGCTGACTGAACGACTGACTTGAGTTTCATTGCCAATGACACAACACAACTGACAAATTATGAATCTGCGTCGACTCGCTGCCGAGTCGGAATCGTAGAATATCAGTAGAGAACAAACGTCCAGTGCGTAGCAGTGAACTGTCATTGTTAGGGGTGTGCGGAACCCGATGAAAATGTCGGATATCGGTTTTCTGAAAACCGAATTGACCTCAAAATTCAAAAACCGCAAACTCGGTTTCCGTGGTTTGTGGACGGTTTTTACATGTTGTCTCATTCACAATTCATCTTGCAGCATGACAGGATCAGCAGTCAATGTATTTTTCTTCATGCCGTGTCTCTGCACTTCTAGTTCTGAGTCACTTCGGCTGGCAGTTAGTTGGACCAATTCAGCATGGAAGTACATAATTTCTAGCGTCATACCGTAGAGGCGTAAATGAAAGATGACGTTGACAGACGAATGTAGGCCTAACCGAATGGAGAAAAAATCGAAACCGCGGTTAATTTTGTAAAACCGAAACCGAACCAAAAACCGCAGGTTTTTTGCAAAACCTAACCGAACCGAAGTCATTTTTTGCCACCGCACACCCCGAGTTATTGTACGGTATTGCAATCTGTCAGCATTGCACTGGATCAGCATGAAACATTTCAAGTGGCGTACTTTTAGTTCAACTCCAGCACCGTCTCATACTGTTCTTTATCCTGCTGCCTGTTTACTTTACGTTGCTTTGACGCTGTTGTTTCAGTGACAGGGAGGGTGTACACTTTGTTAATAAAAAGTTCTGCTTTAGCAATTCGTAGAAAAAAACACCTTTGCAGACCCGGCCTCGGTTTGAGTAACTCCAGAAAAATAATAATAAATAATAAAATAATGTTGAATTACACGGAAATCAAAAGTTACGTTCGTGATAGCAGTACTGGTATTTCTGTTTAACTTCCTGCATTGTCCTGGGTTAGGTGAGTTGCTCCTGGGTGTTCTCCGGTTGGATTTCAAGAGTGATATTTCCCATGCCGGATGCCCTTCCTGTTACCAGACAGGAGAGTGAATGAAGCTAATATCTTAAGTCATTTTTTTAAATTTATATACCTCTTCTCAGACATTCGAGGCAGGCTGGCAGTGCTGACTGTGTGGACTGCGTGAATTCTTTTCTGGTACGAGTGACGACTGGTAACATCTTTCAAGTCAGCTGATGTGAAAGTTAATGTATATATTAGATTATTTACATATTGGTCGTTGATCATTGGCATATGCATTGATGTTGTAAAGCGGATCGGACTATTCAGTGTATCTGCTGTCCAACAGTTCTGTTTACAACTATTTTCTGGCGGACCAGGATTGTTTTGTAATTCACACGGGAATTTTTGTAATGTTGATGGATATTGATATTAGTATCTCCGGCAAGTGAACGGAGTGAGTGGCGGAGATGCTGTTTTAGTTTGATGTGTGTGAGTGTGCGCAGCGGACCGGTCAATAATAGCTCCAAAACGGTTAAAGTTACAGACTTCAAATTTGACATGCATGTTCCCAGGTTCAGTCTGGGCATGACCACTTGAAGTTTTTTCGAAAAGGGGCGTGGCCAGGGTCACGTGATACCCCAAATTTTTGGGAGTTAAATGCTAATAGCTGCGAAACAGTTAAAGCTACAAACTTCAAATTTGACAAGCATGTTCCCAGGGACAGTTGGACATTGTCCCTTAAAATTTTTCGAAAAGGGGTGTGGCCAGGGTCACGTGCCCTGTTTAAAAAGTGTAAGAATTCACTTGGTGGAGGTACGCACTCTCACGAGCGCCTTCTAGTTATTATTGTTACGGATATTATTGTACTAACCTGGACTACATCCGGAAAATCTGAAACAGTCACTGACAGTAGTTGTAGGAGGCGGATATAATTGTAATGGCGCCGTGCTGGCTGGTGCAAGCTGAGTTGAAGATTAACACATGAAATGACTGGATATAGTCAACAGTGTGTGTCTGTGTGTGTGTCTGATTTGAAGTTTGACGTCCAGTGGACCTGGTGATATTTCTAACCAGCAGGAGATGTACTGGTTGATCTGTTTCGTGGCTGGTTCTATCTATCTGTGTGGACGTATATACAGCAAAATTGTATCGCCTTCAGGGATTATCGACTTGTTTATTGCTCATCGGCTGTTTAGTTCTTTTACTCATCAATTATCTGTTTGGTTTCGTGCAGTAGACGAAGCTGGCCTCTCACAAATTTAGTGCACACATAAAAACTGGCGTTCTGTGTCATAGCTGTAGTCATTAGTATGGCTGTATCAAATTCTGGGCGTGGCCAGGCCAGTTAAGACCCCAAAATGGCACATTGAAGATGTCAGGGTAGGAAAAAACAGATTAGATAAATTCTGGCATGACCAAGAAGCTAAATTTAACTGGAAATCTAATATTAAAGGTATCGGAAATAGAAGTAATATATAAATTAACATTACAACCAGTTAACTTTTTATACATATACTTTATACATTGTATTGGACATGAGGCAATAAGCCTGCGTCCACTAAACCACGTTATGTTATGTTATGAAATGGGGAGGGGTTTGCCTGCCTAGACAACTGTGGGTCTGTATGAGCATCGTAAGTCTGTGAAATATTATCCTTAGATTGTGGTTACATGTAAAGTATAACATTGGCAAAAATGTTATAAAAATGTTTTAGTGTTTTGTTTTGCATGTAACCACCTCTAAAAATGTTTCGAAAATGTTTTGTACTAAAACATTTGCAAAAATGTTTTAGAGCCGTCGACTTCCCGTAGCTATGCCGTGTACGTAAAAATGTTGTAAAAATAGTTTTATTTTGTATGTAACCACCTCTGAAACGTTTTTGCAAATGTTTTATTTTACATTTACATATAACCACGGTCTTAGAGACACGCTTATCCCTTACCCTCTTATCAAAGAACTGATGTTTACCTAATTTATAAAAGTAGTCTTTAGTGCCTGGGAACAGTTGTTTCGTACGTACTGTGTTTAAAATGCTCCTGTTTTTCTTCCATGTTCTGTATAACTTAACATTTGCTTCTTTGTCTACCCAGCTGATCTGTTCCATTCTCCGCCAAACCCACATTTCAAAAGCTTCAGCCTTGGTCATTGGTTATATCATTGTAAAAGTAGAAACGCTAAATTGAATCTGGAATTCATAGTTGCAGCACGTCATAATTGACCCGTATGATAAACATATCCAGGACTGTATTTGCCGGTGGATCGGGGGTTTGACCCCATTGGCGCCGGCACGGGGGGGGGGGGG
>Ga0209679_1000561_pt1 | contig 13789 bp, 9 predicted proteins | sample WorMetHEROISLAND_4_FD_187408 | JGI IMG/M metagenome (GOLD analysis project Ga0209679, IMG submission 187408) | Marine gutless worms symbiont microbial communities from Max Planck institute for Marine Microbiology, Germany - Olavius sp. 2 HERON... ...
GGGGGAGGGCTGCCGTTATCGGGTAATTCGTTACCCGGGTACCTGACCGGGTAGCTTATCGGGTACCCGTCGGATAGTAAGTAAGTAAGTACGAAACTGCCTAACTAAACTTCTCCCAAAACAGTGACGCCACTGTTTTTGGACCATGAGCCATGACGTCATCGAATCTTTAGACATGGGACACCAATCGAAAATATCAAGCAAAGCAACAAAATTGTTCAAAATTATAAAACTAATGCAAGTTAAACTAAGTAAAATATTAAATATTAATTAAAACGTTAAATTAAATTAAATACACTATTATCTGGTACCCGGGGTACCCACGGCAGCCCTATTTGAGAGTAGTAGTAGTAGTAGTTTACGGCAAGCGGATTTGAGTCTGCCGACCTACTGTCGCACTCACCACAGAGGTGTTGAGTGGCGGACGTCCAGATTGATCGCGTGTCGCGTTAATGATGCCGGTGCGACGTTGGTCTCTGCCGGCGGAAGATTATACACGGTGGTCGAAACCGGTGTTTTCTTGGCGATTAACTCGATATCGCAGACTTGTTTACTTAGCGCCGCGGTTATTGTGTTGTCACGACAGCGCCAACCGCAGCTGGCGTCGCTTTCAACTCTTTATATGCAACTGGTGACGACGACGGGTATAGAGAAGTGCTACTATACCGTGATTCAAACTAGAAAATAGCTTGTTTTCCCCAACCCACCCTTGTTTGACGCCCCCGCTCAGGGGGAACCCGTCAGAATTTCTGGATGAAAAACCTACCCGCAAAAACTAGAGGGATGGGGCTACTGTACGGTGAAAATTGCATGATCCTAACTTCATCCGTTTTGACTGATCCATCCGTGTGACAGACGGACAGACAGACAGACGGACGGAATTGCGATAGCATATAGCGCGCTTAGCATATATGCTGTCGCGCGCAAAAATACGGGAGCGCTGAAAATGGGCGACCTGGAAAATGACGGACCATGCTGTCAGTTGAATAAGTTGAACAGCAATGGTGTTTTCATAATGCTGAGGTTTCACAGATAGTCAGGAGTCGTTTTGTAAGTATGTGTGCACATTTTTAATGCAGTCACCGACCGCAACCTAACTATTAAAGCGGCGCTGTTATGGTTACGTATACTGTTTTACCCGCGCGACGCTATGCTAGCGCGGTCTTTGCGACAGTAACGTGTCTGTCTGTCCGTCCGTCTGTCTGTCACACGCCGGTATTGTGCCTAGCAGAGCGAAAGCAGCCTAGCAGGATCGTGAAATGTATACCATCTGATAGCCTCATGATTCTGGTTTCTGGCAAGGTATGAGTCGTCGAAAAATTCGCAAGGGGTCACCCAAGGAACGTGCCAAATGAGGGTGGGGTAGGTTTTTCGGCGATTTTCGACCAATGTGTCGTCATACCTCAAAAACGGTGCATTTTAGACACAAAATTACTATAGGACTGTAATAGGAAACCATAGGCAAGCTATCGATAGTCAAGCTAGCTATACAGCTTACAACCCCACTGCTCTTACATAAACCGTGCAAACGTTTCGCAAGCGTCGCGCGAGTTTGTCAGCGACAGCTGACCTTTCTTGTTTAGTAGGGGCATACATAATTACACGACTGTTTGCGCGAGCGTTTAAAAAGTATTAATATACGATTTTTGCACATATACTGATATGTTTTCTGTTATTCGGTGGTTTTCACACCCGGCTCACTGGTCCGTCATTTTCATGCCATTGTTTTTTCTTGGTCCGTCATTTTCCAGGTCTGCCATTTTCAGTTCACCCTAAAATACGCATACATACATGCACATTTATTTTCTATAACACAGCAAATTGTACAAAATAGCACAAACACTGTGCTGGAAGGACAGCAAGGTTTAAATAGCACGTATACAACCGCCCGCAACAAAAAGGAACATATACTCTAACATAGCATATACAAACTCATAATATGACGTTCAAATTCTATAGTGCTGAAAAAGTTTGTACTCAAAGAATCCAGACCTCAGGCACCGAGTTTTTTTCATGACCGATTTTCGAAACTCATTCACTGCGACACTGTTCAAGATATTTGCAATAAATCCAAATAAATAAGTAACGTGAGTGACAAAATGAACGAAGCCCGTGTGGTTTTTTGTCTATAGTTTTAGAACAGCAGTTTTTCCTTTTTGCTGTGGATTATTGTACGGCACGAGTCTCATTGCTGAGAACTGACAAAAAACCATCGGCAACGTGTCGCATGTTGGTTGCCAGAATCACAAGTCCGATCTACAAATGAGCACCCGTATAGCTGTCGACGAGTCAATAGTACCAAGCTACGAAGGCCTAATTGAGCTGGATATAGATGCAACTATGGCAATTTCACTGAATATTCTATTAGCCGTGCCAAACGAACTTGCGATACGTAAATTGCGATTGTACAATACCGTATACGGCGTTGTTATGCGGTTGTCTTAGTCTTTGTTTATAACGTTACAATAGATATTTCTGTGGTTTTTCGTTTTTTGTGTTATAATTTGTACATGTATGTTTGTTTATTCAGCCCTCGGGCTGCCATTTCTTAATAAATTGAGTTTGAGTTTGAGTTTGAGAAAAAACAAAATCAGTAAAGACGTCCCCCTTTGCATGGACGAGAAAGTGGATTGCCAATTTTCAGTTTAAAAGGTCAAAGGTCAAGGTCACTGGAGGTCAAAAACTGGCATCTGTTTACTGACGGGGGCAGCTCAGACATTGTTAGGCCTGGTTTTTTGTTGCCTGAGCATGAGACGATCGGCAACTGGACGTACGGCCGCCCGTTATGTCGGCACTCGGAGCCGATATGCTTTCTTGTTGTTAAGCAGACGCTTTCTTTCTCATCTACATTATACAATGTATCGCGGCAGAAGTATGGCCAAAAACGATTTTAATATGCATATTTAAGGTTCAGAGAGAACGTTTTTGGGAGGGTGTATGGACGTTTGGGCGACAAGACGTTTGGGCGACAGACGTTTGGGCGACAAATTTTTTCGGAGATGACCATTTGGGCGACACGGGTTGGACATTTGGGCGACAGAAATTGGACGTTTGGGCGACAGTCGTCGAGACGTTTAGGCGACAAAAATGAAGCGAACGATTAAGGTAGCAGGTGTAGTACCTGCCAATGACATATTTTACTATCAGTCTCAGGCTGTTAGGAATTTTGCCTTTAAAGGCACATTTTGAAACCTATATATGACAAAGCTTGTTTGATGTTGTCAAACAGTCAAACTCCTTGAATGGCTTTATGAACAAATTTCAATTTTACTACATTATTTCTGCTTATTACAGACGTACATATTTGTCAAGTCGTACACGACTAATTAGGCTAAGCAATAATAATGAAGATTTCAGTCTTTGTTCGTCACTAGACTAACGTCTTTATACGTTGTTCAGACGTGTTCCGTATGAGCTAGTTACTACTAAGGGAACCGGAAAGAAGGGAAACGGAAAAAAGGAAACGGAAAAATGGAAACGGAAAAATGAAACTACATCCGATTGCAATGCAATACATAAACAGAATAGAAAAAATGCAATACAATACAATATAAGTTAATAACTTAATAGATTAATAAGTAACTTAATGACATGGCCAGGTGTTGGAAGTCCTTTGAAATGCATTCATTTTCGGTATTGCTAAAACAATCATCTTGCAAGAATGGACAGCGAATCGCGCTGGTCAAAGTCCACTTGCGCCCTTAGCCGTGGTGTGAAGTCACCTCTGTCGGCAGCGTTCCCTTGTTTGCGCGGTTCATCGTTTTTACCGCGCGATGCACGTAGTGCTAGCGCGGTATTGCTATCGTAAGTCGTCCGTCCGTCCGTCCGTCTGTAACGTTGAGGTACCGTGGGCAATAGGTTGGACTAGTTCGAAATTAATTACACGAATAATTAGCTTAGGGTCTTCGCTCCTCGGAGCCACAACATCGGCAATCTAGTCCAAAGGGAACACCCCTAAAATTCGGGTAGAATAGGGGTGGGGTCGTTGTCTCATGAAACCTGCTGTATCTTAAACGGTTACTTACTCGAGTGATACGTCAGTCATTTCCGCTTGCTCAAAATTTCCATACTAAAAATAGCTATATTATGACGTGGGAAATTCCAGGTTAGATTAGACGCAGTACGTATCCGGTCCACAGTAAAAACAGTTACATCTGTACCGCAGATATCGATTACGAATGCGATAATGTTCCATGGCATGTTTTAAATGCGAAATGGCCATCAGCGATCGATTCATAAACCTCATCGTAAGGCAATGACAGCATGTTTTGAGTCAACTGGATTGGGAAATTTCCAACGAAGCGGCTTCAGCGTGATGACGTCATGCCGACTCCTGGCTACTAAAAATAACTCCATGTACCGAGGAACGGGCTGTTTCAAAGAGCAGTGTTGACTGCAGATACTGACAAATTACGCATCACGCGGTTTTGCGTGCTCTTTGCACGGGTTTCTTGTTATGACATGGAATATGTGGAAAATTATTAATTTGTGGTTAAAAAAGTTGACAAGAATTATTCAAATCAGTTTGGAAGTGTACTGCCATGGTTTTTATGGACCACGGTGTACACTGCCAGCACTCGAGACACGGTTACAGCAGTAAATAATACCGGACAAACTAACTAGTGCCAAATGATATCACAGTAAAGAATGAACGTCCTGTTTCAGTCAACACATACAACTGCAAGACACAGACAACATACAAAATTATTCGTATATACATAGTGAGAGTAAACAAAATAGACGACACTTCGCAGCATTATTATTCCTGCACAAAAGAACTTTTATAAAATATTGGGATGTACCGGATTTTGGCCCCCGGCTACCAAAATGGACTATTTACAGCTAAAAGTAATTAAACTAGTCTCGGCTTACTGAACCCGGAATGCGGGTCCCAAAATGCTACTCTGGTTTTTGTTGTTGTCGTTGTTATCAGTTCTCTATAAATCCCTAAGGCTTATATACGCAGCAGAGCACAAAGAAACTTTGCATACACATTCGTGCTGACATTCCCGACAGATCTACCATCTCAGACCTTTAAATTAATGAGTAATTAGCAAAGTTTTTTCATGTTATCGATTTAAAACTTGACAATGAACCTTCACTAACATCGCACCAGCCTGGTGCAGCCAATGAGGTTGCAGCTCCATGTGTGATGCTGCACCAAATTGGTGGAGCATAGTGATGAATATTTATGCACAGGCGGGGTTTACCATAATGACAGTAGAGTAGGTAAGCAAGCGGGTGCCTTGCGGGTCCAACAGTACCTTCCATACTTGTCATAGCTTGAGTGATATGATGGTTTGCCATGCACACACTCTCAACTCTCGGACTGAACAAACGTATGACATTACATGGTTACAAAACGTCCATTTATACTTTCTGGTTAGTGTACATTTACCTTATTGTTGTATTATTTGACTTAGATTGTAGAAAACCATGTTAATAAGTAAGTAAGTAAATGAATTTGTATAGAGCACAGTGTCGGCAATTGGCCAGCCGAATCTGAGGCACTGGGCTGGGGGTGGGATGGGGACTAAGGAGGCCGAAAAGCTGTTTTGTAAAAGAAGGTTTTAAGTTGGCGGCGAAAACAGGATATAGTAGAACTGTTTTGTAGTCCAAGTGAAGGGAATTCCAAATGATGGGAGCAGCTACAGAGATTAATGCAGTAATCTGCTTCCAAATCCGGCTCCGGTCAGATCTGAGCATGTAAATCTGGCCAGATTTTAACAACTAAAATCCAGCACATCCCTAATAAAACCGAATGTCATAGCAGAAATCTGCCACAAAACTGCAAGAATGCCGAACAAAACTTTGCAATAGTCTATACTATACACACACACATGAACACAGACTGATCACTTGCATCAGCAGCAGTGCAAAGCTGTCAGAGCAGGTATGTCATATAGCAATGCCAAGCAGAAACCCAGTGCCGAACGAACTGGCAAGAAAGATGTGACGTCTGCTAAACTCACGGACCTGTACACAGTTACAAACCGGCCGAACATTTTACCGAACAAATCTCTTTGTCACGTGAAATAATATGCACTACTGACAAGTACGTTTTATGAGACATGACTGCAAACTGCTCATTTATGTTCAACTATAGCAAGTATATTTATGCGGTGCTGGCGTGGCTTAGTGGTAACACCAGTCTGGTCTCCATCAATCTAGCTGCTCTGTGCAAGGACCCGTTAGTACTTGGACCATCGACAGGTAGGTAAACCATCTCAGTATGCAACCAGCCTTCCAGGTCAACTCAGCCTGTCCATCCCTCCATTCAACAAGTACCATCGAAAGCTTGAGGTGAACACACCGTGTGATGCACAAGCCCCACATCCACCTGAGCTTCACAACGAAACCATGGATATGGGGTTTCTGCTTGGCTAAGGTCTAGATATGAGCCACGTGGCTTGGGAAGACTAATGTTACAGTAAACATACTTTTAGTATGTTTAATTAGGGTAAACAAACTTACCATAAATTCAGGGTGGCCACAAACCTGGCAAACCTGGAATACTAAGGGATTTCTCTGAACATGGAAAACTCAGGGAATTCTGTGCAACCTCAGAGAAAAATTGTAACAAAGTATTTTTAGTTCGTTATTCAAATATTTGGTCAGAGTGCGGTGGTGACCTGTTATATTGCTGGAGTTGATGTGGAATGACCCTTGATGAAGGCCATTACTACATTTACTTTTTGTTGCGATAACCTATGGAAAAGTAAGTTTATGGCTCTGGAAAAGCCTGAAAAACTCGGGGAATTTTCTTCTCCTTCTTTGTGGCCACCATGTAAAATAAACTCACTCCAGTGATTATTGCCTCAGCCGAAGGGAGGACGTTTTTACCTCTTGTTTGCCTGTCTGTTAGATTACTCAAAGTTATGGACAGATTTTCACGAAATATTTTGGAGAGTAAAGCATTAGGCCAGTAGGCCTTGGTGCAGTTCCTACAGACAGTCAAGAATAAAACATGAAAATCCTCAGCAGATGTTTGAAGAATCTGAGTGCTAACGCATATAAATAGAAAATTTGCTGGATCAACAAACCCATGCTGCATGAGTGCTTGCATTCGTTAATTCACAGTTAACATATCCATCCCGATCAAATAGCGTACGTTACCGGTAGTCGATTAACATTTCAGGCATGTTCCTAATTTCCAGCAATCATGGTCGGAATTCTCTGACATCTAAAACAAAACTAAATTATTTCTCAATTTATACATCCATTTTCAAAAAGCTGCTTGGGGTACTGTGGCAGCATCCCCACCACCGACAAAAATTGGCGACCTTCGTGGCAGCCAACCCCTAGTCACCCATGTTTCCTTATGTAGATTTAGAGACTAGGGGCTTCGCTGTTTTTGTTTTCTTGTGTGTATTTTAGTTAAGATAGATAGTAGATAGGGTCACTGTATTTGGTTTTGTGTGTTTGGTTTTTATTGGTTGTTAATACCAGTGCAAGTGATTGCCTGGAAAGACTCGTCCCCGAAATGACCTATTATGTGTCGAGAGGGACATTAAACTCTACTCACTCACTCAAAAAGCTGCTAGAACAAGGTAGGAACTGTACATTATAGAGAAACGTTGACATGTTGTCCGAGAAGTGATTGCCGAGCGTTCGCCGAGTTAACTCTACGCTTCGCTGTACACGATTCCAGTTTACTTGAATGAGGCCTTGATAATGAGCCACCTAAATTACATAACATCGTGGTAAGTGCCATTGCTGTTAAACAACAATTATGTGCATAAACAAGGTGCGTACTAACACTAACAAGGGCGAAAGTAATATGGCGAAGGCAGCATCGCTGCGAACTGGGATCCCAATCACCCCTTGCTCTGCGGTGACTGGGGCCCCTGTCTAATACAATGTTACTTGGGACCAGACCACACAAGTGTGCATGCCAAACAGCAGCTCATTCCGTCCAGCGGTTTTAGCAGGGCGCACAAGTGTGACAAACAATATGCACACGGACAGTATGGAGTGCTATGCACGGAATCGATTTCAGTGATGCCACCTAATAATAATGGTATTAAAAAGAGGACAGACATTAAGCAAAAAGAGAAACCCTTTGAAAAGACGGTGGCACTCCTCATTACCAACAACCTTGACAGTCGCTCTAGACAATACTGCAGTGTGATTCAATGATCCGAAGTAGCAAGTTTGGCATAAGATCAGAGACGGAAGTACCCTTATTTTCTGGGAAAACTTCCACTGTAATTTCCAAATACGCTGCCAACAACCAAGAGTGGCCTCTGGTCCAAAAATCGTCAGCAACTCAATCCTTTTAACCATCTAGGCTCAGTTTGAGAACTGAACAGACTTGCCAGGTTTCCAAGATCATCTGAAGGTGAACAAAATTATGATACACTGGCATCAATATCACTTGCATATCTGCAGTAGTTTCAATTCCACCCATTAGTGCAAGAATCTAAATGAGCATAGGGCTCCCAACCCCATCGTGTTATCAGACACTGCCATTGAAGCAGCTGCGGAAAAACCAGTTTCGACAGATGGTGTTGAGTTGCAAAGCAAACATCAGCCCGGTAATATTATAAATCCAGAAACCAAATTGTGTCACGTTATTACATTATTAATAACGACTTAATTGTAGACATACCAGAGTTTGTGAAAAAAATACCTGCAAAATTATCAGACTTCCACCTAATGCAAGTGCAGCAGCTTTGCCTATTCTGCCAACGATGTAACCAGAACAGCTGCAAATACAGCAAACGCATATCAGCTGTATTGAAACAGCAACGTTCTAAAGTTTCATATGCCTTCCACACATTCCACACACTAGTTTTCTTATGTGACACAGTGCCCTCCCTGTGCAACAAGTACATGCAGGGTTCATACACCCGGGTAATACCCAAAAACCTGGTAGGTTTTTCTGGTAACACCCATTGAAAAAACCCAGCAAAAACCCGAATCAAACTTAATTCGATTTCAGTTTGTCGTGCCAGTAATAATTAAAGATTTCTTTATGTCTACAGTTTCTAATGACCAATAAGTAATGAATTTGCTAACTTTATAATCTAAAATACTGGCAAAAATAACATAAATAAAAGCTCAGCTGATGAGCTAAATCAACCAACAAGCTTCCCAGCTGGTCGTTCAAATAAAAAATCCGAAAACCCAATAAAGCTCAAAACCAAATAAAACCCAAAGGGTTGGGCTTTTTTAAGAAAACCCGGGTTTTTCTGAACACTGAATACATGCCTTGCTGCAGCAGAGCAGCTGCTGCTACTACTACAGATCATTTGATTGACCTATTTTTTTTCACTTACTCCAGCTTAAGCCAGGTAGTGTATGTAAAAGTGAACTTATGTGATAGTTGGAGCAGGACTTTTTACAAAGACCAGATACCCTTCCTGTCTCCAAACCTACAGCATGAAAGCAATGTAGGTTACACTGTAGTAGTCAAAATAAACGGGTAAAAAGCTGGCACCTGTATTCAATGACATTCAGTCAGTTTTAGTAAAGTGAAAGTCTTGGATTACAGTAAACCTCACAGCAATTGTAAACAGCTGGTAAGAGGCACCAAAGGCCACAACTCACAGTCCTGAGACTCCACCAATAGCAATCTGTTTCCCGGGAGATGAGTTTGACACATCACGTATTAGTTCGTTGACCCATCGCGGCTGCTGTCGCAAAGACAGCACCTCATATTCACCATCAACCACCTCGTCAGCTGATCCTACAGTGAAAATTTACAGCAAAAAATGCACAAAATATCTATTGAATAAAGTATTAAAAACATCTATAATAAAAATACAGCTACATAAAAACCAGCATAATGTTAAACATGGCCACAATAATATGCTGTCATGCGGTAAATCAGCTGTAAACCGATATCTGTAGTAGTAGTATCTTTTAATTATTAGAACTGACTTGCTTACTTAGTGCATACAGAATAGACAAAAATTATCAATCAGCAATGAAGTTGCTAAAGGACAAAGAATTGGTTACATTTCGATCCCTACGCCATACCATTTTTTGCCATTGCCAGCCAATTTTATATTAAGCCATCGTCAGCCGATTCTATTTTAGCTAAGCTACTGAAAAATTGGTAAGTCATTGCCAACCACAAGACATCCGTCAGTCGTGCACCCAAATGCAGTAGCGAGCTTGCCAAGAGTTTCAGGCACTGACAGTAAATTAGGCCTAACAATGGGTGAGGCCAAGTTTGCAGTCGTTGCCTGAACACCAGCGCTGCCACCTCTAAGTAAACATGTATTCTAGATATGTGACATTTTTACGTTCTTGATGTCCAGTGACCTTTACCTTTGACCTTTTCAACTGAAAACTGGCATTCTGCTTACTTGCACCAGGGGGAACGTCTATACCAGTTTTATCTACATTTTCTTGTTTTTGAGTTACGAACCTTGACGGGACAGATAGGCAAGAGGCGTAATGCGGCCTATAGGAACACCACATAATAAGCCAACTCAAGCTGGTTAGCCAGCCATGCTTTGTGACATGCAAGCCAGCCCATTTAAGCCAGCTAGCCAGCCATCAAACCTCTTAAGCCAGACAACTGTGACGTAAATCATTAGCTTGGGGTCTTGTTACATTTGAAAAATTTGATGAAAATTCGTCGCTTTACGGACTATTCGTACCTCGGACTATTCGTACCCTGGACTATTCGTACTATGGGTGGACTATTCGTACCTTGGACGATTCATACGATGGACTATTCGTACGTTGGACTATTTGTACGATGGACTTTTCGTACTACGGACTATTCGTACTATGGACTGTTCGTACCATCTGTAAAATATTCTTACAACAATATTTTAAAGGCTGGCCGTTGGGCTGGATTATACATGTTGTTGACGAAGTCCTTTGATGAAATCTCAAATACGTCTTAGCCACTGACAGCTGCTTTGTCCTTCATTGCCGACGTCCACAAGAGTTCGTTTTATCAGGCCAGTAGTTATGGCTAGTTAGCAGTTGTTAGCGGTGTTTAGCAGTAGTTAGTGCAGCACCCACGTCCACAGCGCTGCCCACAAGTTGTCTGCTCAATCGATTACCAGTGGGTAGACCTACTGAAGTACTGTGTCCAACATGGCAATAATGACCCGGCAGAATGAGCACGTTTTATTCGCACGAAATATCCACAACGAACATTGGTAATCTGTAACGCTAATATCACTTCAGTACATGTACACAATGTTAACAGTGAGACAGACGAGACACATATATACATTCACCTTATTTGCATAGGTTATATTTATGAATGCTACAAACAGTCCATAGTACGAATAGTCCGTGGTACGAAAAGTCCATCGCACGAATAGTCCAACGTATGAATAGTCCATCGTACGAATCGTCCAAGGTACGAATAGTCCACCCATAGTATGAATAGTCCAAGGTACGAATAGTCCAGACACCGAGTAATTAACCAACAAATAACCAGGGCTGGGGAGTAACAAAGTACAAGTACTTTGTTACAATACTTCGTTACTTTTTTGAGTATTTTGTAATGTAACGAAGTACTTTTTCACTAAACTACTTTTTACTTGTACTTCGTTACTTTCTCCAAGTACTTTTTTACTTTGTAATGAAGTCCTGTGACAGAAAAGTCATTTTAGAACGAAGTACTTTCATTTTCTTGGGGTTTAAATTAAATCACGGTTAACAAAACCATCAATCCGCGATTTGTTTTGATTTGTTGTAATTGCCAATGGATTACACACTCGGATACTCCAGCCGCAGAATATCATGGTGATGGTGATTTCGAAGACAATAAACAGCCGAAAACAGCAATGTGACATACCTATTTTCGGCTGTTTGTTGTCTTCAAAATCACCATGTTTAAGACTGCCATGGTCGAAATTATTGAAAAGTACTCTGTACTTTGTAACGAAAAAGTACTTTTTCAGCAGAGTAATTTTTACTTTTTACTCAAGTAGTTTTCCAGCAAAGTACTTTTTACTTGTACTTCGTTACTTTTTCCGAGTACTTTTTTACTTTGTAACGAAGTACTGAAATAAAGTAACGACCCCAGCCCTGCAAATAACTGAACAGGATAACCTCATTGCAGAAGAAGTAAATACTCACGGACAACAGGTGCACTGTCTCGATGTCGATGTGTATATCGACCGGAGGCATATAACGTCTGAACATCCAGCCAGTCGCCCTGACCATCATTAACTGCGGCACGTTGGTCCATCCTCACATTCTGCAGATGGCACACATACAGATTATAACACATAAAATAACAATTATCATGTAGTCATGCAGTCAACTGTCAAAATATTTTCACTATTATAATAGTCAAAATTCAATTAATATCTCCTCATTCCTCAAGCAAACAATTAACTGGGATTACATTTTTAAACATCTTTACCTAAATTAACGATTAATGCACAGTTCATTTCTGAAAGTTAACTGTTAAAAATTACCAAATAAACAAATGAACAATTGCAAGAACTCAATTAACAGCCTCACTAAAACACAATGGGACAAGTGGACCAATAGGTAATTAATGGTGAGTGGTGATCAGAGGCAGACAGGACACCTAATTAACGCTCATAAGCTATCTTATTTAAAGACACAAAGCTGTCCACAGGCGTGCAACTGTTCATTGATTAAGATGGAATATCGTTACTGTAGTTAAAATGAATATTAAGCTTATCACTTTCACCCGTACGTTTAGTTTAAATTATAAGACGTTTATTCGCCACTTATTCAGTGAAAATAAACCAGACTTGCGTCGGTTACGTCCCCACCCCTCAATTATTACGTCAATCCTAAGGACTCGAACACTACTGTTGCGGCTTGCCTGCTTTCTAAAGTCTCGTCTTTGCTGTCCAGTTTCATCCATACTCTAGAAGGTCCAATTATTTAGCAGAATGCTCACAACACACAGACATCTGTCTATTTATTACTTGAAAAATATAATTTTAATAAACTAAAATAAATGTAAACAAAGCAGCAATGCTCCAACTAAGTCACGGATAGGCCCCAGGTAAGGTAGCCGTGCTGTCACAAGGAAACAGCGCGACGCCGCAGCTCATCGCAGCTGTTCTTTTCGGTTTAAAGTTCGCCGACAAGGTAATATATAGCTGACCAGCTAACCTGATTAGTCAACCTACACTACCGTGTAACTGTAAAACATTACAAAAGAGTAGCGAAATTATGCTTACGTTTGCAAATTGCATTGATGGAGTGTTTGTGCAACCGGAGCGGAACCGGAGCGGAGCGGGCCGAGAAGTCACGTGAGCGGAGCGGAGATTACAGAAATGGGCTTTAACGTGGAGCGGCAAAATAGCCCGCTCCAGTGCTCTGCTGGTGAGTGGTGATTACTGATTGACTTGGTTGACAGATTTCAGTAATTGATGAAAGTTGGTATTAATCGGCATTCGGCAAACGAGCTTTTATTACAGTTACATTAGTGAACTGAAGATTGCAGAGTGCAGATACAGACTACAAAGGACAACAGGCTTTAGCGGCCATGAGCGGCAGATTCATCCTGCTCACCGCTCCATGACCTCCCAGGCTCCCACTCCGCAATCCGCGCTCTGCTCTGCTCGCTTTTTCCAACTCTCGCTCACCTCTCCGCTCCGCTCATCTTTTTTTTTGGGGGGGGGGAACTAAGGAGGAAAGACTTGGAAAAGAGATAGGTCTCGAGCCAAGAATGGAACATACCATGAGACAGGTTGACAGCAGGTTCAGGGTTGGAGCCTGAGGGCAGAGGGGAGCTGAGCGATGAACCAGACTGATAAGTAACGGAGTAACGGATTTAGCCTATACCAATCACAGCGCGGAGCGTGAGCGGGACGGAAAACGG